>OGWO01000001.1_pt1 | contig 67660 bp, 111 predicted proteins | sample 1576001 | NCBI WGS metagenome assembly OGWO01 (sample SAMN07581522, study PRJEB24739) | freshwater metagenome | place: Singapore | collected 2015-01
TAGCTTCCAAAGGCAAAGGTAATGTACAATTACTCGGAGTCGAGGCGGATGGATTTACTGGATTTTTATTGGTCTGGGGAGATATCGATGACAACCAAGATTCACATTGGATTCTGGTTAATGATGCGCAGGTCGGGGTCTGGACACCAGTCAGTGATGCACAACCCTCACTATGGACAGAAGTTATAACGTGAGCCACAAGGTATATTTATTATGACTGTAACGATTAACGGTTCTGGAACGCTAACAGGTATTACTGCCGGCGGGTTGCCTGACGGTATTATCCAACCTGCTGATCTAACTACAGGGGCACCTTCTTGGGGTTCGTCTGGCAACTTATCATTTAACTCTGGCTACGGCTCTGCTGCTACTGCATACGGCTGTCGCGCTTGGGTGAATTTCAACGGTACTGGTACGGTTGCTATTCGTGCTTCGGGGAATGTGAGTTCCATCACTGATAATGGTACTGGCGACTACACAGTCAACTTTACAACTGCAATGCCTGATGCGAACTATGTATTTGGTTTTGGTGGGTACCTATCAAACGGTTCTTCAACAAATGCGATTGTTGTTAGAGGTGATTCAACTGCAACAGCATCTACTTTTAGAGCAAAAATTACAACTGTCAATCTATCTCAAGTAGATTGGGATGTGCTGGATTTTACATTTCACCGCTAATCAAGGATTACTATAAATGAAACGAATCATCTATCCGATCCCTGATGGTGGCGTGGCAATTATTGTTCCTGCGCCAGAGTGCGAACTGACCATCGAAAAAATTGCTGCAAAAGACGTACCTGAAGGCGTAGAGTTTAAAATCATCGACACAGCTGACGTGCCAACCGACAGAACATTCCGCAACGCTTGGGAGTATCAAGCATGATCGTAATTAACCTAGACAAGGCAAAGAGCATCGGTCACGAAATGCGCCGTGCTGCTCGTACTGAAGAGTTTAAGCCTTTGGATATTAAGGCAACCATCCCATCTGAGGCTGTAGCCGCTGAAGCTCAACGCCAAGTTATCCGCGACAAATACGCGGTTATCCAAACTAACATTGATACCGCTACTACGACTAATGAGATCAAAGTAGCTTTAGGGATTGAATAATGACTGGTTCAACTAAGCTCTTAACAGCAGGCGGTGGTGGTGTAACCATTCAACCGAGTACCTCTATTGCATCTGATGTAACTGTAAACGTACCTAGCCAGAACTGTACCTTGGGCATTCAAGGGCCAGCGTTTAGTGCTACGCCTAGTGGCACACAAAGCGTTTCGAATTCAACTTGGACAAAAGTTCTTTTAGGTACAGAAGGTTTTGATACAAATAATAATTTTGCATCTTCAACATTTACACCAACAGTTGCTGGATATTATCAATTAAATGGATATACTCAAATAAATGCTACAGGTGTTTTTGTGTCTCACGCAGTAATCTACAAAAACGGGACCGCTATAGCAAGTGCAAGTACATATGCTGGAAACGATTACCCTAAAGCCAGTACGTCCGTTTTAACTTACGCCAATGGCACGACAGATTATTTTGATCTATATACACGACAAGATTCAGGGCTTTCACAAAATCTTACTACGTCTTCTTTTAGTGGTGCACTTGTGAGGGCTGCTTAAAATGACTCTATACGACAAAATCATGACTCTCTATCCTGACCTTCAACCGCAGGATTTCCTCACCATTATTCGCCTTCAAAACGATAGCGACAACAATGGGGATTATATTAAAGATTGGGCGCATCCGGTATATCCTCACCCGACACAGGAGCAGTTAGATGCCATTAACTAAAGAATTTCTTTGCTCTCTGTTTGAGTATCGTGATGGCGAAATCTACTACAAAGTAAGCCGTAGTAGAAACAAAACCGGTTCAAAAGCAGGTACATACCGCAAACAGGATAACGCCTATCAGGTTATCATCAATGGGAAGCATTACCTTGTACACCGCATTGTGTTTATGATGCACCACGGCTATTTGCCTGAGATGGTTGACCATATTGATGGTAATCGAGCAAATAATAAGATTGAAAACCTACGTGAAGCAACGCATAGTCAAAATGCCCATAACGCAAAACTTAGGTGTGATAGCGCAGTTGGAAAAAAGAACATCCGATACAACAAGCAAGATTCTTTATGGAGGGTTGATGTTCAGGTGAATAAAAATCGTATTTATTGCGGAAGCTATAAAGACTTAGAACTTGCGGAGTTGGTGGCTATGGAGGCTAGAAATAAATTTCACGGACAATTTGCCAATCATGGAGTATTAGCATGAGCGCATCAATTAACGGAACAACTGGCATAACATTCCCTGACGCAAGCGTACAAGCTACTGCTGCTACCGGCTTCGGCTTCAAAAATAGAATCATAAATGGGGCGTGCATGATTGACCAGCGTAATGCTGGGGCGAGTGTTACGGTTGTGGATACGCCGATATACACATTGGATAGATGGGCTGGATACGGTTCTAACGCATCTTCAAAATTTTCAATCCAACAAAACGCTGGTTCAGTAACTACCCCAGTAGGATTCAACAAGTATCTGGGTGCAACTTCAACTTCTTCTTATTCTGTTCCTTCAGGTGAATCTTATTTCATAAGACATATTATTGAAGGTTTGAATGCTGCTGATTTGGGATGGGGAACTGCTAACGCATCTACTGTAACTTTATCGTTTTGGGTTCGATCAAGCCTAACCGGTACATTTGGTGGTTCGATTCAAAACTCGGCGCAAAATCGTTCATACCCATTTAGCTATACCATTTTGTCAGCTAACACTTGGGAACAAAAGACAGTAACGATTGCTGGTGATACCACGGGAACATGGCTTACCGATAATGGGGTAGGTATTAGACTGTTTTTTAGCCTTGGCGCAGGTTCTTCAGTTAGCGGTACAGCGGGTTCTTGGGCAGGAGCAAGCTATGTATCAGCCACAGGGGCAACCTCTGTAGTCGGAACTAATGGAGCCACCTTCTACATCACAGGCGTCCAACTGGAAAAAGGCAGCACAGCCACCAGCTTTGACTACCGCCCGTATGGTACGGAGTTGGCGTTGTGTCAGCGGTACTTTGAAAGTTATTCTAGTGCAATCCGTGTTGTAGGTTTTTATCAAGAGTCTGCCTACATATATACACCAATGCAATTCTTGGTTGAAAAGAGAGCTACACCAACTGTTACACTTCCGTCGGCTGCTAACTATGATATTTGGGCTGTTGGAGCACCATCTGCTGTTTCTGTTCCGAGTACGTCTACTAGAGTTGCGTTAATTCAATACACAAAAACAGGCTTAACAAATTATTATTGTTATGGCATACAAATGAACCCAGCATCTGGCGCCATTTCGTTTTCGGCGGAGCTATAAATGTATAAAGTATCTACACCATACGAAGGAAAAGTAAATGCTGTGCAGCGGCTAGCCGACAACGCCTTCATCCCATACGACCCTGCCAACACCGACTACCAGACCTTCAAGGTTCAAATCAACGCTGACGAGGCGCAGCTTGAGGACGCAACTGGTGTCGTAATGTCGCCGGATGAAGCTAAAGCATTTGTAGCTACGCTGCCATAACCTGTTAAAATACACCCACACTGTTTAGGAGCCGTATATGGCATCAACATACTCACCTTCGTTACGCCTCGAACTCATCGGTACTGGCGACCAGTCTGGTACGTGGGGGGAAACCACGAACAACAACCTCGGTGATTTACTTGAGCAATCTATTACGGGTGTTGAATCCATCCCGATGTTAGACGCTGACTATACACTATCCAACTTGAACGGTTCGGTGGATGAAGCCCGCAATGCGGTTGTGATTATGACCTCGGCTGTCAGTTTGACTGCTTCTCGTAACATCGTTATTCCCAATGTAGAAAAGCTGTATGTAGTCAAGAATAGCACTACCGGCGGCCAGAACATAGTCGTAAAGACCTCGGGCGGCATCGGGGTAACAGTGCCTAATGGGCAGACCACATCATTATATTGTGACGGCACCGACTGCCACATCACCAACACCGTATATAACAGCATCGCGCTCACAGGCACCCCAACCGCGCCCACAGCTATCGCTGGGACAAACACAACCCAAGTAGCTACCACAGCTTTTGTTACGACCGCCGTTGCCGCGGGGGTTCCTTCTGGCGCCATTATGCTATGGTCAGGCTCTGTTGGCAGTATTCCTTCAGGGTGGTTGTTGTGTAACGGCTCAAGTGGCACCCCTGACCTGCGGGATCGATTTGTTGTCGGTGCTGGTTCTACTTATGCCGTTGGGGCTACAGGTGGTTCAGCAAATGCGGTGTTGGTATCGCACAGCCATAGTTACTCTGGCACAACCTCGACAGGCGGTTCTCATTCGCACTCAGTTAATGACCCGGGCCACAGCCACCAGTACGAGTCGGCTATTGGTTCTTCAGGCACTAACATGGGCGGCCCACTGTTCCGTCAAACGGCTAATACCGCCACTGCCTATACCGGCATCTCGCTCAACGCGGCGGGGGATCACAACCATAGCTTCTCAGGTACAACCTCGACCGACGGTGCGTCTGCTACCAATGCAAACCTACCTCCATACTACGCTCTGTGCTACATCATGAAGGCCTAACATGGACATGCGTGATTACATTGTTGTGGCAAAAGGACTGATCGCATCTGAGAAGTGTGATGAGATTGTCACCATGTTCAAGGACTCTGATGAGTGGGTTAACGCCGCGTGCGGCCCTGACAATGGGTACCACCCTGATGTTCGCAACTGCAACATCATTCGAGTCTCACGCCCATCGGAAGAGAAATATGCTTCTGAAGCCCGCACGCTGTTGGACGCGGACCTATTTGGTATTGTGTCTAGCGCCGTCAAACAGTACATCGAGAAGTTCCCCTACGTAGCCGCGGTTATTAATAGTGATGAAGGCTATGACCTCATGCGATACGAGCCGGGCCAGAAGGTTTCTCGCCATATAGATGTGGGTGCTACAAGTGCTACCCGAGCTTTGTCGTGTTCTATCCAACTGAATGACGGGTTTGTCGGTGGTGAATGGCAGTTTTTTGGTGATGTAAAAATCCCTGTTGAGAAGGGTGATATTGTTATGTTCCCATCAAACTTTTGTTTTGACCACGAAGTGACACCTGTTACTGAAGGCGTACGATATTCGCTATTAACATTCTTGGGGTATAAGTAATGATCGAAACACAACAGGCGGTAAAGGTGGACGGTAAGGTAGTGGACTGCGCAACTGAGATTAAGAAGGTTTGCGCCGCCTGCGGTTATGACCTGACCCCTGAAGAAATCCAAGCGGATACTTGTGCCGATTGTGGTGCACCGCTGAACCTGTCGCAGTCAATTACGATCCATGCCACCTCTGTACCGGCATTTGCTATTACGTTTGGGCAATGATGATTTACGCTAAATGGCTACTGATGGTGCCTGTGATGCTGCTGGTGTCGGCGTTGACCTTCCCTTTAGCGTTCGTATTACCATTCTTTGTTGAGTACCGCGAAGGTTGGCACGGTAATGCGGGTATTTTTGGGTATGGGTGGTACCTCAAACCTTGGCTCAACTGGTTTCAAACCCCAGATAACTCGATTGATGGCGACTACGGTTGGCAACACGAACACTGGCAATGGCGCTTCAAGCTTCCTGCCCCTATTAGCACTTATGTTGGTCGTGTAGGTTGGCTGTGGCGCAATCCCGGTTATGGGTTTGGTGTAGTGTATCTCGTTGATTTTGAACACCATTTAGAAGCGACATATGCCGGTAATCACCAAGTTAATGACTCACCCGGAGTAGAGGGGTACTGCCTCGTTCATGCTCGTGAGCTATTTCAGCTGGTATGGGTAAAGCGTATCTCCACCAACAAGTGTGTCTACTGTAACTTCGGTTGGGGTATCAAAGGGTTGTTAGATGGTGACAAACACCAACAGATTGCAACATTCCAATTCTCCCCCCGTATTTCGACTTGGAAGGACTGATATGGCATTTGATCCAATTACCGCAGGTATTGATTTCGCTAAAGAAGTTGGTGGTAAGCTCATCGATCATTTCTTACCTGACCCTAATGAGGCTGCAAAAGCCAAAGCCGAGCTTGCCAAGATGGAGCAAGACGGCCGTCTGCAAGAGATGGTGCAGGAGAATGACCGGTTCAAAGCCGCTGTAGCTGACCGCCAGTCCGCTCGTGAGCGCGAAGCGCAGATTGCTGTGTCTGATGCTGCACCCAAACTAAACAAAGTAGTCACCCCGATTCTTGCATTAGGTACGGTGGCTATCGCGTTGGTGCTATTCGGGGTTGTGCTATTTCAGACAGGTATTATTGACCCTAGCCGTAAGGATCTGGCAATCTACATCCTAGGTGCCTTGACAACGGCGGTAACCCAAATCCTTAGCTATTACTTCGGTAGCAGTGATGGGTCATCCAAAAAGAACGTGTTGCTTGAAGATATGATCGAGCGTAAGAAATGATTGGTAGTTTTGATCGGTGCCTACAGCTTGTGCTAAAGCACGAGGGGGGGTATGTTGACCATCCATCTGATCCGGGCGGGGCGACTAATCTAGGTGTGACTAAACAGGTCTGGGAGCAATGGGTCGGTCACGAGGTGACGAAAGACGATATCAAAAACCTGACGCCGGCGCAGGTTACGCCCCTATATAAGAAGAGGTACTGGGATGCATGTCGATGCGATGATCTACCTAGTGGTGTCGATTATGTTGTGTTCGACATTGCTGTTAACTCTGGTACCGGACGAGCAGCTAGATTTCTACAAAGTGCAGTGGGTGCGACACCTGACGGTATTATTGGTCCTAATACTATTACTATTGTTAAGCGTACGACCCTTACTCATTTAGATCTCATCACGATTATATGTGACCGCCGCGAGTTATTTTGGAAGTCCTTATCTACGTTTCCTACGTTTGGTAAAGGGTGGCTTCGTCGTGGTGAAGATGTGCGAGAAGAAGCCCTCGATATGCTGACTGCGGTATAATCAGATCATTCACAACCTTGTGTCACAGAGGTCACTATGCCGTTAAAGTCATACAAATTCACGCCGGGTATCGATAAGGAGAACACGAGCTACACTAGCGAAGGTCGTTGGTATAGCATGGACAAGATGCGGTTCCGCTCTGGTTCGCCCGAAAAGATCGGTGGGTGGCAAAAGGCCATTACAACTCCGTTCCTCGGCGCAGCTCGAGCGCTGTTCAACTGGATGGATCTGGACGGTGACGACATCATGGCGATCGGCACCAATATTAAATTGTATGGCGAGCGCGGGCAATCGATCTTTGATATTACTCCTGCTGTTCAGACCATCACGCATAGCTCCACCCCATCCTCGGATAACTGTATCCAGACGACAAACGGCTCGACCACTATTCGAGTTAATATCACTGACCACACTGCGGTTGTAGGTAGTTATGTCGTGATCTCCGGTGTTTCTGGCGATGTAGGGGGTGTACCTGAGAGTGAGCTTAATGCCGAGCATGTGGTAACCGCGATCCCGTCTGCCAATTACTTCTATATCACTGTAGCGACTGCCGCTACATCCAGCACTTCTGGCGGTGGTGTGAATATCAAAGTCGAGATCCTGCTTGAGAACGGTGTGGAGTACGCGTCGGGCGGTACGGGTTGGGGTGCAAGTACATGGGGTCGTAGTGGTTGGGGTTCAGCTGCCAGTATTGCGGCAACCTCTAATGTGCAGTTGCGACTATGGTCTTTTGATAATTTTGGCGAGAACCTGTTGGCTAACGTCCGTGGAGGTCAAATTTATTACTGGCGCCCTTCTATTGGATACTCGTCAGCCAACCGCGCCATCTCTCTGAACGATCTCCCCGGAGCCTCGGACGTCCCGCTGTTCTCTAACTATGTTGTGTCTACTGATGAGCGACATGTTGTTGCATTTGGTACGAATGTCGTTGGTGAGACTGAGCAAGACCCACTGCTTATCCGTTGGTGCGATCAAGAAGATCCGGCCATGTGGACACCCACAGCCACTAACTCGGCAGGTGATATTCGGGTTCCTATGGGGTCTGAGATTATTGCGGCTCGTCAAACCCGGCAAGAAATCCTTGTTTGGACTGATACATCACTGCATTCAATGCAGTACATCGGGGCGCCGTATATCTTCAGTTTGCAGACGCTCTCTGATAACACATCGCTAATTTCTCCTAACGCTCAGATCACGGTCAACAACGTTACCTACTGGATGGGTGGCGATAAGTTCTATGCTTACTCAGGCCGTGTCGAGACCCTCCCTTGCTCCCTACGTCGTTATGTATATAGCGACCTTAACCGCGCACAATCATTGCAGATTCAAGTCGGTCTAAATGAGCAGTTCGGTGAGATCATGTGGTTCTACTGCTCCGCCAATTCCTATAATATAGATCGTTATGTGGTGTTCAACTACCTTGAGCAGACTTGGTATTACGGGCAGATGAATCGGACTGTTTGGTTGGATAGCCACATGCGTGGCGCTCCATTTGCTTGCTCGAACGATGGGTATATGTACCAGCAGGAAGTTGGCTGCGATGACGGCTCGACTAACCCACCAAGCCCTATCTATGCGTGGATCGAATCTGCGGATTTTGATATCGATGATGGTGATAAGTTCAGTTTCGTCAAGCGGATTATCCCGGATATCACATTCCAGAACTCCACTACCAATAATCCGAAGGTGCTATATACCCTGAAGGCTCGAAACTTTCCCGGTGCTGGTTTCAATCAGTCTAACGGGCGCGTGATTGAGCGGGCGGCTACTGCACCTGTGGACGAGTTTACAAACCAAGTATGGATTCGCATTCGAGGTCGCCAAGCGGTGTTCCGTGTCGAGTCAACCGAGGTTGGTGTGATGTGGCAGCTAGGTACTAATCGTCTTGATATTCGCCCTGATGGCAGGAGATGACCTTGACATCCGTTCTAAAGTCTATACAATGAAGGCATACCAACTCTGGAGCTTCACTATGCCAAAATTTATCGACCGCACCGGCCACCGTTATGGTCGTCTTACAGCCATCAAACATGTGGGGAAAGATCAGCTTAGTAAACCTTTGTGGGAATGCTTGTGCGACTGCGGGAAAACTACGTTCGTTAATAGTAGCGCCCTGTCCAGCGGAAATACTACCTCATGTGGGTGCTATCTTAAGGAACGTATTACGAAGCATGGTGGTTCGAATAAGGGGTCTTACAATACATGGCGTGCGATGATGCGCCGTTGCTACAACACACGAGACAAAGACTACCCTAAGTACGGTGGGCGGGGAGTAACTGTCCACACACCTTGGCATGAATATACGGTTTTCTCTGCTGAGATGGGGGAACCTGCGGGTGATGAAACACTTGACCGTATTGATACGTATGGAAACTACGGGCCAGACAACTGCCGCTGGGCGGGGGTCAAAACCCAAAACCGAAATACTCGCGTGCGAGCGAGCAACAAATCGGGGGTTACTGGCGTATCCGCAATCGGAGCAAAGTTTATGGCGAAAATAACCGTTGGTAAAAAATCGTTCTACTCCAAATGCTTCAAGACTGTAGAAGAGGCTGCCGCCGCTCGAAAAGAACTAGAGCGAATCCACTGGGGCACTGCATAATGGCAAACCAAACACCCCTCTCAGTTCTTGCGGCACCTAGTCTACCGATTGCTCCAAAAGAGTATGAGGCGCGGTACCATGACCAGCTCAATAACATCCTGCGCATTTTCTTCAACCAGATTGGGAATATGTCACGTGCGGTAGTGGCTGGGGGCGGGCCATTTGCTTATATCGATCTACTAAAAACATCCGTTTACGACAACCAAGAAGCGCGGATTGGGTGGAACGAAGTAGACAAGACCATCAACGTCGGTATGGAATATGGGGTTGTTCAGCAGGTAGGCCAAGAAACATATGCCCGGGTGAGAAACAATACGGGAGTTACCATCCCCAACGGTACAGTGGTTGGGTTTGCTGGTGCAGATACTGACGCCCTTCTTGTTGCGCCCTATTTAGCAGATGGTAGTCAACCGTCTTTGTATATCCTCGGGATTATGACCCACGATTTACCTGACTCTGGGGAGAAGGGGTATTGCACTACATGGGGGTTTATCCGAGATCTGGACACCAGTGCGTTTAACGCAGGGGATATTCTATATGCGTCGCCTTCTGTAGCTGGCGGCCTGACAAAAACCAAACCTACGGCACCGGATAACGTGATCCCGATCGCTGCCTGTGTCGTATCACACGCCACAACAGGGGTTATTTTTGTCCGCCCCACTATTGAGCAGATGAAATATTATGGGGTATTCTCAAAGACTAGCTCGCAAACCCCTGCTGTCATTAACACTGCTTATGCGCTCACTTACGACAGCTTGCAGATCGGTAATGGTGTTGTTATTGGTACGCCAACTTCGCGTATCGTAGTACCGCAGTCAGGGTTATATAACTTCGGAGCGTCTCTTCAGATCACCAGCACCAGCTCATCCCAAAAGAGTATTTGGGTCTGGTATCGAAAAAACGGCGTGGATATCCCTAATTCAGCCCGGATCGTTACGACAAACTTAAATGGTGGGTATCGCACTATAGACCTACATGAGGCGATATCTTTAGCGGCCGGCGACTACGTAGAAACGATGTTTGCATCTGATAACACCGCCGTTACTATTGGTGCCGTTGCTGCCACAGGGTTCGCCCCGGCTGCCCCCGCAGTTGCCCTAGAAGTCACCCAGATACAACAATAGCCAACCCCATGATATTATACGGAAAAGTTTAGGAGCCTCTTATGCGCCACGTTATTGATGCTATTGCCGCCCAAGGTCGTGATGGCGATACTGAGCTGTTACATGTAACCAAAGGTGAACTTGCCGGGTTGGATAACCTCGCTCGTCGCCATTATGGGCGTTCGCTCCCACATAACCCTCGCACTGGGTTGAAAGAAGCCAGCCTGTTCCGTGATTGGTTTGGTAACGATGTCGGTATGGCGCTTGATGTGGCAGCTCCTGTAGCTGTTGGGTTCATCCCGGGTGTTGGCGTCCCTGCTGCTGTTGCTATGGGTGCCGCTACTGGTGCGGCTAACCAAGGTCTAGGCAAGGGTGGTACGACTGAGACCGCGCTGCTAGGTGGTGTTATGGGTGGTATGGGCGCGTATGGCGGTGCCGGTTTAGCTGAAGGTTTGGCTGGTGGTGCCGCTGCTGGAGCCGGTCAGACCGGTGTAACGGCTGGTGTAACCCCTATTGGTGAAGCAGGAGCAAGTCTCGGCGCGGCGGGTACAGAAGCTGGTGTATCGACAGCCGCACCAACAATTTCAGAAGCGGGTAGTAATCTGGCGCAGCTCTCCGGTCAGGGGCAAATGCAGGGGCAAGCAGCTATGAATGCTATGCCAAACCTTTCTCAAGGGGCGACCGCCGCAGGTAGTAATATGCCGGGTGCTACAGCCGCTCCAGTAAGCACGACACCAACCCCAACAAATTGGGATTACCTATCTACGAAACCCGCATTGAGTAATGCCACTCCAATCGCTACGAGTGCAATGGGTGTAGCTTCGCTACCTTCGGGTGCCCAGACAACCGACACTGGTATCGCGTCAGTCAACAAGACGCTACCGAAAGCCGAAGTTTATTACACCCCATATGGCGAGCGTCGTACCCGGATTGCTGCGGCCGAAGGCGGTCTGATGAGTATGAACGGTGCTTATGGTGACTATGACGGTGCGGAAGATGGTCAAGGTATTCGTCGGTATGACTTTGGCGGGTTTGTGAAGTCGATCCAGCCGGGCGGTGCTTGGGGCGATATGACTGCTGACTTGTATGGTGTCGTAGATAAGAACGCCCCCTTTATGAAGGATATCACTCCGGGTGGGGCAGTTGGTCAGCTACAACCGGGTCGTCGTGACTGGGAAGAAAAGAAGCGCCTTGAAGAAGAAGCCAAGGTTAACGAAGCGAATGCGCAAAAAGCTGCTGCCGCGAAAGCCCAACAACAAGCCGATTTTAATCAGATGTGGACCAACCGATATTCGCAGCAGTTCGCTGGTGGTGGGATTGCTAACATTGCTGCCGCAAAAGGCCGTTACTTACAAGGTCCCGGTGGTGGTTTAGATGATGAGATCCCAGCACGTATTGATGGTAAGCAGGAAGCACGTTTAGCTTCGGGCGAATTTGTGGTTAGTTCAGACGTAGTTAGCGCTTTGGGTGGGGGTTCTTCGGAAGAAGGTGCTCGGAAATTACATGCTATGATGGACAGAATCCGTACCGATGCACATGGTACTAAAAAGCAAGTTAAACGCGTTAACCCAAACAAAGTATTACCAGCCTAAAAATCGTGATAGTACAACAAGTACCCATCCAATACATACACGCCGCTTGGCCTAAGGTTGAGCGGTTTGTTGCTTCTGCGTTAGAATACAGCGATGGTGAATACCTGCCGGAACAAGCTCGGGTGTTTATTGCAAACGGTCAATGGGCGTTATTTGTAGCGGTTGACGACAATCAGGAGATTCAAGGTGCTGCTTGCGTTCAATTTAACAATATGCCTAATGATCGGGTGGCCTTTGTTGTGGCTATTGGCGGTAAACTGATCTCGAGTCAAGACACTTGGATGCAATTCACATCCATACTGAAAGCTAACGGTGCTACCTATGTGGAAGGCGCTGCCAGAGAAAGCATTGCAAGACTGTGGACCCGGTACGGGTTTAAGGAAAAATACCGCGTTGTCGGTGTAAGGATTTAACTATGAGTTACTTATTCGGTGGTACAGCTTTTGATGGTTCTGACCGTACCGGTCGTCGTACTCCTAATGGTGGTGGTTCTAGCGGGGGTGGTACTCAACAGACTACGGGTACTACTTATCAAACCAATATTCCAGCTTATCTGGAAGATCCCACTAAGAACATGGTGGCTCGTGGTGAGCTGCTGTCGCAACAAGAATACATCCCCTATGAAGGCCAACGTGTAGCAGGTCTAACCCCACAACAACAAGCCGCTTATGGTGAGATTGCAGGGCTTCAAACCCCGGGTGAGTTCGGACAGGCAGGGGCTACGCTGACTGGTGCGGAGCAGTTCGGTGCCGCGGGCGCTTTGGGTGCTATGGGTTATCAACCGGGTACGTTCGGCGCTGCGCAAGCCCAACAATATATGTCCCCGTACCAACAAGCTGTAACTGATATTGCCAAGCGTGAAGCTGTATCTGATGCTCAGAAGATGATGACCCAACTGGGCGGACAGGCAGCGAAAGCGGGTGCCTTTGGGGGTTCTCGTTTTGGTGTAGAGCAGGCGCTCCTTGGCTCGAAGCTGGCAACCAATCTGACGGATATCCAGACTAAAGGCTTACAAGACGCTTACACGAACGCACAGCAACAGTATGAACGTGACCGCGCAGCTGGTCTGGCTGGGGCTAATCTTAATCTACAAGGCGCTCAGTTCGGTGCTAATACCGGTCTACAAGCGGCTCAGCAACGCGCTGCGCTAGGTACTACTACGCAAACTGCTGATCTACAACGCATCGCCGCACAAGAAGCAGCGGGTAAAGCCCAACAAGAGCAACAACAGGCCGAGCTTAATGCTGCATATAATCAGTTCCTTGAGCAGCGTGACTATGAGCGCAATCAACTTGGGTTTCTCTCTGGGTTGATCCGGGGCACTCCATTTTCAACTTCACAGACAGGAACCACTTCTGCGCCTTCCCCTTCCACAACTTCTCAGTTGGCGGGGCTTGGAATTGCGGGCGTTGGGTTAGCTAACCTGTTGAAATAAAAGGGGTTATTATGAACTTAGTTAAGATCGCAGACCTACTGAAGAACGCTCCTGACCAGTCTTTGATGCAGGAGATGCAGAACCCGACTGGCGCCGCTCCATCGTATATGATTTTATCGGAGCTTCAGAGACGCAAGAAGTTACGTGGTGCTGCGATGAACCCTGAGCCTCAGACCAGTGTGGCTGAAGATCTTGAAGCAGAAACGTCACAGGCAAACCAGATGGGCACTGCCGGACTAGGCAGTATGGCTCAGCAACCCCAAATGCAACCACGACAAGCGCCTGTAGGTATGGCTGCCGGTGGTGAGGTTCAGGGCTATGCCACGGGTGACTATGTTGATGGTGGTGGTTACCCTTCTGACCCAAGCGAGAATACGTTCTGGCCGACTTGGGAAGAGATTAAACGACGTACAGGTTATGGTCGTATGCTACCTCCTACGCCTGCTGCGCAACCTGCCGCTGCTCCGGTTATGGCTCCAACCCCGCAAGTCGCTCCACAAGTACAGCCACAACCAAAAGCCGGCGCACAAGCAGCTGGTATTCGCGCTGCCGCTCCAGCCCAAAAGCAAGCAACTGCCGAGAATACTGACTACTCTGTGAACCCGCTATTAAGTGAGTTGAAAGACTACCGCAAGCAGATGGCTGATGCGTACAAGCAACAGGCCGACGTCTATAAGCAGCAAGCAGAAGAGATTAAAAACACCAAGGCTACCGATGTAGGTCTGGCTCTGATGCAAGCAGGCTTTGGTATTGCTGGCGGCCGTTCGCAAAACGCGATCGAGAATATTGGTCAAGGTGCTATGCCTGCTATTCAGCAGTATGCCGGTATGGATCGCGCTCGTCGCGAGCAGCTTCAGAAGTTGGCTCTGGGTCAAGGCGCTCTGGGTATCGAGCAGCTGGGTGCTCAGATGAAGGGTGTTACCGCCGAAGGTGAACTGGGTCTGGGTGGTGAGAAGATGGATATCGCTCGCCGTAGTGCTGCCGCTGATGAGATGCGCGCCCGGGCTGTAGCGAACCAAGCCTCACAATGGAAACAGGAAAATGCCTCAGACAAACTAAATCTGAACCGCGCTACAGAGATCCGCAATTATCTGGATAAGATGGGGCTGGAGCTAAGTCCGGCCGATCGCGCAAGTCTGGAAACAGAATACCGACAGTTGATGAAAGTTGGTACAATGGGCGGTATCCCACAGGGGGTAAAAGTAACCCCGATTAAATAAACTAGCGAGTTCCCATGCCAAAGTACCGTATTGATATTCCGGGTCAAGGTTCGTTTGAAGTCGATTCCCCTACAGAACTTAATGACCAACAAGCATACCAGTCGGTACTAGGGCAGCTGCAAGCAGATAAGCAGCGTGAGAAAGCTACGGGGTTTTTCCCAGCGGTAAGTGCAGGTATCACCGGTCTAGGTGGTGCGTTTGAAGGTGTGAAGTATGGCCTCGGCGCTGAGGGGTCGCGTGAAAAGATCCTTAAATCCCAAGAGAAGCAAGGGAAGCAGTATCAAGGTCCAAGCTGGGAAGACGTAACTCAAGCCTATGAAAAAGAAGGTTTGTTGTCTGCTGCTGGCAAAGGTATTGATTTTGCTAAAGGCGCCTTAGGTCAGTCCCTCCCCTATATGGCCGCTCCGGCCGTGGGTGGTGCTATTGGTACAGCAATTATGCCGGGTCTGGGTACCGCCGTTGGTGCAGGTATCGGTTCGTTGACGCAGTTCTTTGGTACGAATATCAACCGTCAGGTGCAGGAACAGGAAGAAGCCATCAAGCGTGGTGAGCGTCCTCAAGAATTGTCGCGTGTTCATGCCCTAGCCTCTGCTGCCCCACAGGCCGCTATGGATGTGTTTGCCCTTGGTAAGATCTTCAAGGGTACTGGTATGGGCCGCCTGTTTGGTATGGAAGGTGAGGCAGCAGCTCAGAAGGTTGCCGATCAGATCCTGAAACAAGGTGGTGATCCGAGCAAGCTGGCGGCGATCGGGAGGGGTGCTGGTCGAGGTGTACTGGCAGAAGTCCCAACTGAAGTTGCACAGCAGGTGTTGGAGCGGGCGCAAGCCGGTCTGTCGCTTACCGATGAAGATGCGGTTAGAGAATACAAAGAAGCAATGGCGGGTGCTATTGCTGTGGGCGGCCCGTTGGGTACGTTTGGTGGTGCTGCGGAGCGTAAGGCTGGTATCTCTAAAGCCGAGAAGCTGATGGACGAGGCTCGCACTGAGTTTAATAAAGAGTTCCAACAACGTGCACAACTGCAAGCCGCAACCGAGGCACAGAATTTAGCGCAGACCCAGCCACAACTACCGGGTATGGAAGCGCCGCTCGTTGGTCCTAGTGGTGTACGCCCTGAAGAAGTGACGCCTCCTGCGCCTGAGTTTGCTTTGACTCCGCAGGGTATGCAAGGTGAATTGGATGTAACCACCCCTCAACCCGAAGCGCCGCAGGTGGCTGCTCCTGCCAAGATCGATCTTGGGTTTTTGAAGCGTGCCGGCTTGTCTAGTGCTGTTGGTCTGAAGGCTAAGGGTAAGAATAGTATTGTCGGGTTGGATCTGAATGATCCGCAACAGGCGGCCGAAGCACGCCAGAAGCTACTTGCCGTTGGTGAAACTACGAAGTCAGGTAAGATCGCCGCCGCGATCGAAGAAACACTAAAGAGCGACCCACGTTTGCAAGAACAGCCGGAGCTTGGTGGCTTCCCGACGCAGAAAGAATTAGATGTTGCGCAGGTTGAGAAAGACCAAGCGGATGCGGAAGTCGCTCGCCAGCAACGTAATCAGCAGTACCAATCTCTCTTAGCAGAAATGGAGGCCGAGAATGTCGCAAAGCAAGAAGCCGAACGAGTCGCAAGAGAGCAAGCAGATACAGCCCAGCGAGAGCAACTCGCCCAAGGCGTCACCGAAGACATGTTCGGAATCCCAACCCAGCAATACCCAGCCGTCGCCCCGTCGATCGAAGAAGCCCAAGCAGGACAACCAAGTGCCGGTGTACCTATTGAAGTACGAGCTGAAGATACCACCGAGCGACCTGAGCCTAGCGTGGGCGCTGATGTCGGACCAGTTGCAGAAGCCGCCCCTACGGATACAGAAGTTGGTGGACGAGCATTGGGAGACGTTGGAGGGGTTACTGAACCAAGAGTTCAAGCTCCAGAAGCACCTCGGGGTGCATTAACCACTGCGGAAACGAATCGCATCCTTGCCGGTCTGCGTAAGGAAGGTTTGACGAAAGAAGAAGCGCGGCAACAACTAGCCGAGGCGACACCTGATGAGCTAGAAGCAATGGCTCGTCTATACGCACCGGTACAGGCCGCTGCTAAAACAACCGCGGAGCAAGAAGCTGAGATTGCAGAAGCTGCCCGAACCGAAGGTGAGTTTGGGGATATTAGTGCGCGTCAAGTTGAAGCACCGGCCCCGGTGCAGGGTATGCCTAAAGATCAGACCCAAGGTATTGTCGACCGACTGAAATCCGGCTGGAAGCGCGGCGTAAACGTTGTTGTTAAGAACTTTGCTGATGAGACTCCGGGCCGTCAAGCTGCTATGAAAGCTCGTGGGTTAGATACCGCTAAGGGTTATATCGATCACGACGGTACGGTTGTGGTGCTTGCAAATAACAACGCCGATGAAGCAGATGTTGCAGCTACTCTATTCCATGAAGCACTGGGTCACTTGGGCTTACGCCTGAAGTTCCGTGAAGAACTGACCAACATGATGGAGAAGTTCTACCACACCAATGCCGATATGAAACGCGCCGCGAATAAGTGGTTGTTGGATCATAAAGGTGAGTACGACGAAGGTATGCCGGTTGCCGAGAAGTATGCCAAGGCAGTTGAAGAAGTTTTGGCTGAGCGTGCAGAAGCTGGTCGTCTCCCAGCATCCATCATGGACAAAATTAAAGCGTTCATTAACAAATGGGCACGTCGCGCTGGATTGAATATGGACTTCTCCGACGCCGAAATCAGAGCCATACTGGATCAAGCACAACAGGAAGTGACGGCAACTGAGGGTGAAGCTAAGACAGAACCTGCTAAATACCTTGCTCCTCGCTCTGCCGCTGCCGATCGCCTTGCACAAATGGGCCGTTCGCCTAAGCAGGTTGAGGAGTCTAAGCCGTTCCAAGAAAAGATCGATCGCGTTAAGGAAGTTGCTAAGGCGCCACAGAAGTGGCGTGATATGGTTGAGACGATGGTGTTCTCAGCTGATGCTGCCCTTAACAATAAGATCCGTCGCGCTCTGATGGATAAGCTGGAGCAAGGTGGCCAAGAAGCTGCTGACGCTATGGCGAAGCTGTACCAAATTAGTACGTCCCAACCCCTACACGCTGAGGCAGTTGCTCATCAGTTTATTGAGATGGGTAACATCGAGTACGACAAGGATGCGTACAAGTACAAGGCGGTTGCAGATAAGAACAGCTGGATGAATATGGTTGCCCGTCTTAAAGAGATTGCCGACCAGTATGGACATACTTTCCCCGAGATGGAAGCCTACGCTCAGGCGGCCTTGGAAGCGCGTCGTCTAAAAGGTATCAATGCGTTTAACGCGAAGATCGCGAAAGAAGCCGAGGCGCTCGAAGCCAAGGGTAAAAAGCAGCGTGCTGAGAAGCACCGCGAAAAGCTCAAGTTCTCGCATATGACCGACGCCCAGATTGAGATGGGTGAAGAGTTCTTTAAGGATATGCCAGAGCTTCAAGATATTGTTGATATGTGGAATGGTATCCGTAAGAACACGATGGACGCTGCCGTTGATGCAGGTCTGTACTCGAAGGAAGACGCTGAGGCGCTGCTGGAGGTTATGGATTATGTGCCGTTCTACCGTGTTGAGCAGTTAGAAGCTAAGGCCGGCCCAAAAGAATTTAGTCGTGGTCTCCTAGATGCCGCCCGCACCTACCGTATGAAAGGTAGTGAGCAGGAAGTTAATAACATCTTCGACAATATGGAGCGTTGGACAAGCTACACCATCCGCCGTACGGTCAATAACCGGGCTGCCCAGAACCTCGTTCAAGTGGCGCAAGATGTTCTACAAGAAGCCAAAGAAGTACCTAAGGCGCAACGCGGTATGGAAGCCAACACCATTGCTATCTGGCAAGACGGTGAACGCAAGCTGTATGAGTTCTCGGACCCGATGTTTGTTAAGGCATTTACCGGTCTGGAGCCTGTGGCACTTCCAGCATTTAAGGCGCTATCTACCTTCTCGAACGCCCTGCGTAAGAACATCGTACTGAACCCGCTATTCTCGATCTCGCAGCTGTCGCAAGACTCGATGGCCGCTATGTTGACCTCTGGGTTGAAGCAGCCGTTCCGTCTGCCGATCGAGGTTATGAAGGAGTTTGTCCGGACGCTGACAGGTAAGAGTGATGCACACGACATTCTGAAAGCCTATGGTGCTGTGGGTGTACGTGATTACTCTGCGGCAATTAGCCGTTTGGATGCTGAGATGGCGGCCGGCTTGAAGGCACCTTCGACGTGGCAGAAGTTGTTGTCCCCACTAGAGAAGTTCTCGATGGCTTCTGATAACGCTGTGCGTCAGGCTATCTTTAATATGACGATGGATGAGACTGGTGGTGATAAGGCTAAGGCAGTCGAGCGTGCGTTTGAAATCATTAACTTCCGTCGTAAAGGCGCCAGTGGTACGTTGGCTATCGCAGGTCAGGTCATCCCGTTCTTCAATGCATATCTCCAAGCCCAAAACGTAGCTTACAAAGTGCTTACAGGTCGTGGGGTGTCGCCTACTGCTCGCAGTGAGGCTAAGAAGGTGTTCATCGGTAACGCAACCAAGATTGCTGCACTGGCCTTTATGTACGCTGCGGTTATGTCGGACGATGAAGACTACAAGAATATGGACCCGACGATTCGAGATCGGCACTGGATTATCCCGGGTACTGGTCTGATGTTGCCTACCCGTACCGATCTGTTCTCGATGCCGAAGATCATTGCTGAACACACATACGCTCTGATGACTGACCAAGGGTTTGAGGATGGCACCAAGGCTCGTCGCGCTATGTCGGATGCGCTGGTTAATGCAATCACTGGACCTACCCCAGTACCACAAGCATTTAAGCCGTTGGTTGAGGTTGTCCTAAATAGGAACTTCTATACAGGTCGTCCGATCATTGGACGTGGTATCGAGAACCTGACCACTGCGGAGCAGTTCACCGCCTCAACTTCTGAGATGGCTAAGGCTATTGGTTCTACAGGTTTGATAGCGCCAGTCAATGTCGATCACCTACTGCGCGGTTACTTTGGTACTACAGGTGGTCTGACTCTGATGGCGATGGATGCAGCAATTAACTCTGCGTCTGGTACACCTAAACCGGCTAAGTCGATGCAGGATACCTTGGCATCTACCCCGGGACTAAGTACGTTTGTTTCTAAGGAATTTGGGAACGCGGCTAAGACTGACTTTTACGAACTGAAGGGTATGGTAGATGAAGTTGGTGCAACCCTAAACCGGTATCAAAAGACCGGCCGTGCAGAAGAAGCGCGTGAGTATATGGGTGAAGAGGAAACTAAGAACCTACTTCGTGTGAAGCAGCAGGTCAGTCAGATCCAAGCTAACTTGTCAAAACTGCGGGAGCGTGAAAATCTGATTCGGGCACTGCCTGATACTCGGATGGATGCTGACCAGAAAGAAGTAGAGATCAGAAAAATCCGTGAGCAAGAACAGCGGATGTTGGCAAACGTATCGAAGCTGCGACAGATAGCAGGGCTTTAACCCACGAAAGTCTTACGACGGACCCGTTCGCGGGTCTCGTGGTCTTCTCTACACCACTCATCACAATACTTCTTATTATTTAATAATTTCTCACCACAGTTGAGACATTGCCCACCCTCTATTTCGGTGTTTTGGCGGGCTTTTTCGATCGCTCGTTGTAATTGGTTTTCTTGGAAGGCTTCCGCCATTTCGATCAATCGTTCGTCCATACTACAGTCCTGAAAAAGAAGTCCCGAGCAAACAAATGCCCGGGACAAAGATCGCATCAAGGGAGGGAATGCGACCGAAGGGAGTGACGATGTGGAGAAGCACCGTCGGGGTGAATAATACCATAGCTTCCTACTTGAGTATCCAAGTCCGAATCCCGTTGATGTAACTCTCCGTTACACATTTCACCTGCACTTCGCGGCCTAGTTCTTTACCGGCCCGATAAATGTTTGGGATGTGGGTCTGCGGGCGTAGTGTCGGAATGAAGAAAGACTCTCCGGGTTTAGCCCGCATGATCGCGGTAGCGTAATCAAACCTCACTGCCATGTCGATCTCCAAGATCCTCCAATGCATCTGCATTACAAGCGAATACATAGACTGCGATTGCCGAGGCTTGGATACCTGTGCCGGCCAGCATACGCTTCTTGGCTTCACCTAAGAACTCACCCTTCTCAGTCATCTGACGGATGAACTCCTGCACCCCGATCTGCTTAGGCACGCAGAAGTCTTTTAGCTCACGCTTACTGATGTAGAGCTTCTTGGTATCCGGTGCCCATCTAGCTGCGACCTTGTTGGGTGCATTGAAATGCTCAGGGGCTTTGCTCTCATCGATGTTGTCGTTCATTTGCAGGATGTTGCGGAAGTTCAATGCGAGGAACTCACCGATGATGCTACCCTTGTCCAAGACCTGCTGTTGGATGTTGCTGCGGTTGCCAGCTAGGAACTGGATTGCCCATTTATACACATAATCCACATCGATGTTGTGAATACCCAGTTCGCGAGCAATCAAACCACCAACGATGTTACAAGCGATGATCGATACATGGAAACGCTCTTTCGGTGTTGTTTTGGCATCGCGCTTAATCTTCTCGCGCATGTCCGTGACCATCTTGCTAACCCGGGTGGTGTTGCTGACGAGCCATTGCGCATACATCTCACCAGCCATACCGTAATGAGAATCGAAGCGCTCAAACAACTCCTCGGCACCGGCAATCACTTTCTCGGGTACGAAGATCTCCAGCATACGCATGTTCTCACCATCGCTTACCGCTTTGGCTTGACTGATCTTGTCGCCCAACCATGCATTACTGGTAGTTAGGGTGATGCCATTCCAACGGGTTGTGTTGGTACGTAGTGCGTTTTCGTTAGCCTTCATGCGGTCTTTGCCTCGACCCATTGTGGCGGTGTATACGAGGTTAGAGGCATCCTCTGGCGAGATGTTGGTGATCTCATCCATGTAGCTACCGAGGCTGTTGAAGATACCCATACGCATGATGCGAGCGTTAACCGTGTCGTGCTGGAACGTCATAATAGCTTCGGGTTTACCCCAGATTGAGCAAGCGGCCTTCAATGCGGTTGTCTTACCAGAACCGGAGCCATTCGATACAAGGTTAATCAACGCCCCTTCTTGACCGGTATAGGACATCAGTGGCGAACCAAAGCCAGTGAATGCAGCAAAGGCGACGTGAACCAGCTCTGGCCGGTTGTAAAGATTAAACGAGTCTTGCCATAACAAGTAGTCACCAGTTGGTGCCAGCGCTTCAATAAAGTCTTTTGTGGCGGCCGAGGATGGGTTATAGCTCTGACCGGTTGCATTAAACTCGTTATGACCTACGACGAATTTGGTGTTGTTATCGCACCAGCCGAACTGCTGCCGTGATTTGTCGGCGCGGTATTTAGCTTGTAAGTCTTTGACAACCTTACTGATGTACATGATGATCTCCTTCATTTCTTTATCCAGCGCAGCGACACCCTTGGATGCGAGGATCGTCTTGGCTGTGTCTGTGCTCAGGGCTGTGAGTGGCATTTCAAATTCCACCTTGCCATCCATAGGTAGGTGCAGTTCAAGAACTAACAACTCCCCATGCTCTGCATCATTCAGACGTTTCGTAACATATAGGTCGTGCTCGTATACGAGTTTATTATCTGGTTCACCGTCCGGACCGTTACCGGTCTTGTATATCCCCCCATGTTGCCCACGTATATATGGGGTCGGGAGTTTTGGGACGGTGACAACTTGCAACTGAGATTGCGGTTCGGCTTCTGGATGAACCGGGTCAACGACGGAAACCTCTTTCTCAAAGATGAGTTTATCTCCAACTGGTTCAGTCGCAGCAATAAAAGCACCGAGCTGTATCGGAGATGTGATCTTGTGAGGGCAACCTTCACACGCCACGGGATTGAGGCTCTTAAAAGTCTCGCAGGTGTACGGGCCTTTCGTTTCCGAGGCTTTGTGTTCCGTAGCGTCAGGACAATACCCGGGGTGACCTTTTGAGATGATGTGGATTGCGGTTGTTCGGTCGGCGCAGCAATTGGCGATAGAGAGGCCGGCTCGCCAGACAGGTTCTTCCAGTGTGGATCTGTTTCGCAGGATGTAGTCAATTTGTCCACAGCCTTTCCCCTTTGTAGTTTGTTCAACAATTGTCTTAAAGCTAGATTGGTTATTACCCATCAACGACTTGGTTACATCATCCAGCTCTCGTTTAGCTTTGGCTTTGGGTAATGCTTGGGCAATGCCGGTGTTGTCGAGTAGTTCTTTGAAACGGGCAAACGAGATGGGTACTGCCTCAAACAATGACACTACGAGCTTCGGGTCTTGAGGGTTCTTGTAGTTGAACGTGCCCGGGATGCGTAGGATGGAGGCGATATCGGCGGTGCGGGATGGGTCTGCATGGAGGCCTTTGGCCTCGGTAATACGTTTGAATTGATCTGCGACAGGTTCCCACTCAGCACGGGTAATCTCTGCATCAAGTAGCCAGTAAGCATGTACGCCGTTGCCTGATGTGATGGCTGTGGGCTTAGGCAAACCTAGATCGGTGCAGAACTGACCGAGCGCTGCGACAGCATCCGTATACGACTTGTAGGGCTTACCACGGCCGGCATCTAGATCGAGCCAGAACGCCTTGACTGATTGCACATTATCTTTGGTACGGCTGGAGTCATCCTTATAGGACGCGCATCCGAAATACACATCACTGTTGTCCGTTACGCCAACGGCCGCATCGCTAAGCTCTTGAATCGACGGGAAAAAGCTCTGGACAACCTTCTTATTCTTGATCTTCGTTAAGCAAAAAACTCCCGTATTCGGGAGTACAGACGACAGAAATTTGTAGGCACTCATATGCCGTTCCCTTGGTTAATCGCATTCGGAAGTGATTATGTTACCACTTTATTTTTGTTGTGTTGGGGGTTTTGAAGCACCACCCCCGGGGTGGGAGACCTAGCACGCTAGATCTCCAATAGAATCAACTACTTAGTCGTTGCCCCAATCTTCAAGGATTTTGGCAAGGTCGGCTTCGCATTCAGGTTGTGCCTGCTTCTTAGTGACCTTTACCGGCTCCGATTCTGCTTCGGCTTGTGGCTTCTTGACAGTCTCGAATTCTTCGTCCTTCTCACCGACCTTATCTTGTTGAGCGACAGTCAGTGTGATGGCGGCCTTAGCTTCGGCGGTCTGGCCTTGGCGTTGTGCGATCTCATCTTCATCATCCGTCAGTGGGCGAACAGCCTTAAACGTCAGCTTCGGGGTGGGCGACTTGATATCGAAACGCATTTCCGTAACCACAGCAGTAACCGGGCAGTTGTGCTGACCAAGGAACGTTGCATAAGCTTGGAGTGGCAGCTTGCCGTCTTCGCCTTTACCGAAGATAGAAGTCGCTGGGAGGGTAAGACCATATACATCTCCTTCAAGATCGCCTTCCAGAACCACAGCCAGACGGCGTGAGAAACGACAAGCACGTGAATCGCCTTGACCCGAACCCTTAACGTTCTGAGGGCATTGTGCACAAGAGCTGCACTGGGGTTCTGCTACACCCTTATCAGGGGTTTGGCCGTCATTAGACCAGCAGGCGGGGCGGATAGCTTCACCTTCTTTGTACTGACCTTCGTAGTAAGTACGGCTGTTGGCGGGTGCCGAGGCTACGACAACCACATTCATGGCACGATCTTCGTTTGTAGCGATTTCCTTACCGCCCGAGATCATACGGAATACATTACCCTTGATCGAAATACGTTTGTAGTTAGAGCCGCCACCGCCGCCCATTAGAGCCTTTGTGGTTTCGTCCAGCTCTTGATTCTTCAGACGCGATGGTAGGTTAGCACCCTTAAAAAGTGTCATATTAGACATTGAATTGCTCCTTATTGATAGGCTTGGGTTTGTTTCTGTACGAAGCTGTTCAGGGCTTCGCGGGAGTACAGCACTTTCTTACCGAGTTTGATGAACGGCAAACCCTTATTACGGCGCAGGTTGTACAACGCCGTGACACTGATGCGCAGGTATTTAGCTGCCTCTTGGTTATCGAGGTAATCCTGCGGAGAGGTCTCACTCATTTACTTCTCCTTACTGAAATCGTGAACTTGCGGTCCACATTGATTGGTGGGGTTGAACCCGGGTGATCCTCCAAGAACTGCTTCATATTGCCTTGGTGAATTCGTTTCTCGTACAGCTCAATCGCGTCATGTTCTCGGACGTACTGGTTAAATGCATCCCAGTCTGTAGCCCAATAGCGTTCACGGATGCGTTTGTATGCAGTGCCGTGGGTTGTCTTTAGCGACTCGATGCTGTGCTCTTTGCAGTGTTCGAGGATTGCGGTCTCGATCTGCTCCATGTTGGTCTCCAGCTGGCTATCTTGCTCCTCATAAGCCGACTTCAATTCACTACGTTTATCGCGAATAGCGATATAAGCTGTTACCAGCTTGTCTGCATCAAATGACATATCAATCTCCCTTTGGTTATGTCTGAAACTACATTGTAGGTTGTTACTCCTTCTTTGTCAACTCTCTTCGTCGAATATATTGTTGTAGAGCGCGATTAGTGACGCTTGGTTTTGCGTCTTTTCTTCTAGTGATTTATAGACCTTCTGCTCGGCAGGACTGCCAACCAGTTTGATGACGGTCATATGATTCTTCTGACCCGGGCGGTTGATCCGCTCGTTAGCTTGCAGCCATGTCTCGACGCTCATTGTTGGGCCGAACCAGATGATTGTATTGGCGGCTGTTAGCGTTACGCCGTGGGCTGCTGCTTGGGGTTGGACTACCAGTACATGCGGGTCTTCATCTTCTTGGAAGCGACGGAAAATCTCAGTGCGCTTATTGACTGGCACACTACCATCGATCTTGTCTGCGCTGTATCCAGCAGCACGAACCTTCTCCAGTACGATGTCGATCGCATGTTTGAACGGGACAAAAATAATGACCTTGTGGCTAGACTCCTCGATGATCTCGAGGGTGACGTTGATCCGGTTTGAGCAATCGAAGGCAACCACCGCTTGTGAGTCCGAATACACAGCCCCACAGGATATCTGGAGTAGCTTGTTCAGCGCGGCTGCTGCGTGTACGGCGGTAATCTCTTCCCCTGCTGCGGTGACCAACATCTGCTTCTTGAGTGCCTTGTAATACTTCTCCTGTTGCTTAGTCAGGGGTACGTCACGCGACTGATACATCACTGGGGGTAAGTCCAGACAGTCTTTCTTCTCGAACCGGATGGCCGGCTGGAGGGCTTGATTCACTAATTCTGTAGCACGGATCGAAGGGACGTATTTGAACATCCCAACCTTGACCATGACCTTATCCCGCCAAGCACCTGCAAAGTTCGGTACACGCGAGGGGACACATAGTTTAGCCAGACCAAAAGCATCTTCTGGTGACTGCGAGGCAGGCGTACCAGTCAGCATCCATAACCATGTCTCAGGTTTGACGAGGCGCTTCATTGCCTTCCAGCGCTTTGTGGATGTGGTCTTATATGCGTTGGCTTCGTCGATCACGATTAGATCAAACCCACCTTCTGCGATCTCTTTCTCAACGATCTCAATACCGTCGAAGTTAATGACGACGATCTCAGCTGTACTATTTAGGACGTTTTTGCGAGCCTCACGGTTGCCGTGGGCTACTTGAATGTTGCGGTGCATGACGGTCTTGAACGCATCACCTACCCATGCTGACTTCATAATAGACAGCGGACAGACCACCAGTACCCGTTTGACTTGCCCTATGTTGAGTAGGTAGTCGGCAGCCCACAGGACACTTGCGGTTTTAGAAGTTCCTTGTTCGTTAAAACAGAACCCCCGTTTATGAAGGGTGAGAAATTCAGCAGTCTTTCGTTGATGGTCAAACGGCTTATACAGCCCTGGCCAGTTGTAGTCGCGGTTAATAGGCGAGGGGACATTCTTAATCCCGAGGTTGCGTAGGCGTTGTGCATTTTCAATATTCCAGTGGACGAGTACATCTTGCAGGCCGTTAGGATAATCCTTGATGACCTTGCTCTTCTCGATCGCGATACTAATCTTGTCAGCGTGCGCCGTGGTAACCATCAGCGCTTTGTCATTTACAATCTGCATTCCCTATACCTTTGTTGTTATGTGTGGAGTCACAGCCCGGAGAAATTCATGGAAAGGATTGGCACTGCCTCCACTGGTGCGGTTTGTATGAAACGGGGTTACCCCGCGGCGAAAGGACCACTCACACCTAACGTCCAATCGCTCATCACAACATACTATTTTTTCTTGCGTTCCCGCTTACTTGTTTCCGACTTCATAGATCCATCGGCGTTACGGGCAAATGACCTATTGGCTGCGGCACTTGTTGCCTTCAACCCTGTTTTGTTGGAGCCGCCTTTAGACATGGCGACTACGTGGTGTACGTCCTTACCAGCGATATCCATACCGGCTTTTTTGGCTTGACGTCGTGCTTTGTTGCGCTCTGACCGGTTGGCGATTTGCTCTGGGCTGCCTTGATACTTGGCGTACTCGGCTTTGTAGTCTCGTTTTTTACTGGGCATATTACTTCCTTTTAGGTTGGTGGTGCTCACACCACTCGACCATGCACCAGCCACGACACAGACCCGATGAGTTCGGAGGCCAGCTACTCGTAAGATGCGAGGTCTTTAGTTGCTCGACATTGCCTAACCATTTAGCCCACAGTTCCTTTTCTTGGGTTCGCTTGTACTCGCCCTTGACGGTGACATTGTGGTGCACAAATAGCAGCATTCCTTTAACAGATTGTACCTCGGGGAAGTGGGCAAACACCATAAGCGCCATCAACTCCAACTGCTTCTTGTCGGGGTATTTAGCACTGCCTGATTTATAGTCCACCACGTATGCTGTTGCACCATTAACGATCAAAAGATCCGCGATCCCCCGGCAAAATACGTCTTTTCCCAAGAACCCCGATGCTGGTTTTAGCTCTGAATTTAGAGCCATTTCGTACTCGGTTAGCTTCTGTCCCGGGATGGAGTTTAGGGCATCCAGTACCGGTTTGAATTTGGTGAAGTCGATACCTAGTGACTTGCCTTCTTTGATGTAGAGCTCGAATGCCTCATGCAGCACCTTGCCGTACCGGATCGCTTCCGTTTCCTCTTGGGCGTACTGCTTGGCTACCTTGTAAGAATAGAACTGTCGGGGGCACGTTTGGTACGCTTTGAGACTGGAGAAGCTCCATGTGATCGGCTTGGTTTCAGACATTGTGAATCCTGTGTTTATGGTTTGGTTCGCAGTATTCTAGCATACTTCATTTCGAGTGGGTGTTCCTCGGCGGTTATAAATTCAAGTGCTGCGGTGGGATCAGTGAATGAGGTGCCAAAAGCCCCGGATCGATAGACCGTATAACTTCCATCACTAAATCCGGTTTCTACCCACTGAACTTTCATCAGCTTACATACCGCAAACACATCCTCCCACGTTAAAGGCTCATCGGTCATGTGTCCTCCAGAAACACCTGTTGTCCATAACATCTACGGAGTACATCCTCACATGCTCGCTTATACCCCTTCAAAAAGAAAAACGTCCCGTGTGGTAGCAATTCTGGATGTATAAGATCGATACGCCCCCCTCGCTTACTGATAAATCTCCACCCCGCCATTTTAAGAAATGCCTTAGCTTCACTTACCGTCATTTTGCATCGCCATATGAGGCTCCATAACTAGCTTCTGCTGCCAGTGGCAGCGACGAATACCAACCACGAGGGGTACTCATTACCTCCAGCATCTTAGCCATTGCAACTTCCGCTTCTTGCTCAGGGACGATACACACGATCTCATCATGCACCTGTAGGGCAACACCGAATAGCTTGTCTAGCTCCAACACCATGTCGCCAATAATGTCCCGTGCTAAAGACTGAATGCATCGCTGGTATACCTTACTGCCATATACCTTGTCGCGTAGCTTACCCTTTTGAGCGTAGGTGTACTCCCAGTACCCATCTGAATTGCGTGCTTTGCGTAAGTCAGGGTAGGCCAACACCAGACCATCAGGCTTTACCAGACCGTCCTTAGTCACCTTGATTAACCCGTCACGTAGAAACGACATTGTGTGTCCTTGGAGTAGGGCATCTAGCACCCGGCCGCCTTCTTGCCATTGGTGTACGACTTCCTTATTTGTATCGCGGTAGGTGTTTTTCAGCATGGTGGCTTGCTCCATTGGGATTTGTGTCTTCCCGCCGGACTGAACTCGCACTGTGTTTTGTAGCTTCGCGTCACCTGTACCGTAGATAAGGCTCAAGTTACATACCTTACCCACAAACCGTTCTTCCGAGTCTTTAGCAATCTTATCGTACTCGAGGTCTAATGCGCCGGCAATAAAGTCACGGTATAAGTCAACCCCGTTACGGATCTTATCTACCTGATCTTCTTGCCCTGCCGCCCACAAACCTAACCGCAGCTCGATGTTTGATAAGTCTCCCGCCAAAACCACATGCCCACTGGGTGCCTTGATCGCCTTACGGAGTGCGCCCTTACGAGGTAGGTTCTGGAGATTAATCTGATCGAAGCCAGACCAGCGGTGCGTCACCGCAGCGCCAGAGTATTTCAGGGGGATGGGTAGTTTGCCTCGATTGCCAATAGCGATGAAGCGTTCTGTGCGGGTCTCCTCAATACTGGACTTAGTGCCAAGGCGTGCACCGACTACCGTCTGGACTACTGGGTTAGGGTGTTCAAGTAGAGCTGTAAAGTCAGCATCCGTCTTAGCAAAGGCAAACGTCTCCTTACCAGTGGTCGGGCTTTTCTTCATAGGTACTGCAACACCTAGCTGGGTGAGTAGCTCTGCGAACTTGTGGTTTGACTGGAGTACATCCGAGGAGCAGATAGCCGATTCGAGCAATTTCTGTTTCTTATCCTGTACATTTTGTAGGTGTTGTTGCAAATAAGAAACATCTAGCTCGAATTGGGGTCGGGCGAACATCTTGATGGTGCAGTCAATCAGCTTCAGTTCTTTGCGGGAGAACCGGGGTAGCATCAGGTGAAACAGCTTGCAGGTTAGCTCTACGTCGTTCTTACAATACTCGCCATACTGGGCAAGTTTCTCCGGCTCAAAGTCTAGCCGGCGCAATCCTGACGCATCATCAACTTCTGTACCCTTCTCACCAATACCGAACTGGAGCGCCATATTCTTCAGTGAGACTGACTTATTGATCCCGAACAGCGCTTGCCCCATAGACATAGTGTCTGCGTAGGCTTTAGGTTGTACCCCGAAGTGCCACTCGAGAATCGCCGCATCAAAGGCTGTGTTCTGGCACAACACCATCGCGTCGTCCCAGTCGAATTTGTGTAAGAAAGCCAGCGTCGAGAACCTATCCCCCGTGTGCCACACCGTCTCACCATCATCAACCTTAACAGCAACACCGATCACCTCGAACCGCTCATCACGAACGTATTCTTCGGTGGTCATTTTACTTAATGAGTATGATTTTTTATCATAAAAAGTTTCCATATCGACCGTAATTAGTTTCATCCTAAGGCGCTCCCCGCCGCGCTTCCGGCGTATGTGTTCATCGCATATTGTCTTTGCATCTGCGCCTCTTGAGCTTTTACCCGCGCTTCCATCTCAACTAGTGTTTTATCCATTGCAATGGAGTTGTTCATCAATAGTGACTGCGATACCCCTGTTGTAGTGAATGGGTTATAGCTCGGTTTACTGTTTATAACTTCTTCCTCAACCTCGTCGCTCATAATAGTCTTCAAGGCAGCACCCATGTAGACCGCCCGTTTTGCTTCTTCGATGCGGATATCAAGTGCTTCTTTCTCATGTGGTGCAACTACACTACCAATAAGCCGCAAGGCTTGTTTCCACTTGTTGTCTTTCTGCCGCCCATAAATTTCGTTTGGGTCGTCCACAAAATCCTCCGGATAATCTTTCATCCGGGTCAGTAGCATCTCAACTACGTCGTGCATCTCCGTCATCATCTTCTCCCAATATGTCCATTGTGTCTTGCAGTAAGTCTAAGTTCTTATTATGTATGACTAGACCGATCCCCCCCCACGCTTTAACGCGTTCTAGGAACTTCAGTTGTAGTGCAGTAGGTAGCTTCTTATCGTCAGCCTTACACTCAATCGCGATGAATCTACCTCTGTACAGGCAAATAATATCGCTCACACCTGATACGCCATACCCAGTCCCCATAGGACTAAAGTGCAGTGCGCCGTACTGATCGAGGATCTTCTTGACCTTAGTTTTTACTTTTGCTTCTGGCGTACTAGCCATTTGGTAGCTCCTCACCACAACACGGGCAGTGGCCGTTACTTGTACTCACTTTGATATGGCATCGCTTGCAGTTGAACACCTCGAAGATCGTCTCTTCCACCACATGCTTTACGGTTACGCTCGGGCTTTTCTTCGGGATGTTAATCAGGCGGTCACCTGTCACATCGTTATACGTTGTCATTATTCTTCTCCAAGACTTCAACCAGTTTCTCGCAGTAGTGCATAGCCTTCTTAGCTTCTTGCAGCTGTTCGTCTTTGTTACCCAGACGCATGATGTATTTCAAAGCGCCGCCGCGGAAGTAACCGATTTGTTGTTCGATGGGCCAAGTCTCAACCACATCCCAGACCTGCACACCCATATTCAAATAGTGATCCCCACCATACATCTTCTTGTTAGCTGCCATAGCACTCTCCGTTTTCACCCGTAAATTCATCCGTCGTTGTTCACACTCCGCACGCCACAAAGCATCCGTATAACCATTCAAACTACCGTCCCATGTCTTCACCATAATGCCTCCTGATTCATAGTTTCTTCCAAACTCAGCGCGTCTTTTATAGCCTTGCCGCCGCTTCTGATTTCGTAGTCTTGTGGCCGACAGTTTTTCTGTGCCCATTGCTTAGCTAACTCCTTCGTTTTGAACGCCCGTAACGGCCAAGCGTCTTCATATACGACAAACCCATTAGGGGGTGTGTCTTGAGCATTTTCCCGATGCACATTACCTCCTGCTGTTAGAAAGTTGGTAAAACAAAACACACCTCCTGATGGGGGTGAGGAGGATACGAATTTCTATCGCTCCAACGAAGGTTATAAGAACCCCCTCACCCGAGGTTTATTACTCTAACACACTTGCAGCTTTATCCAACAGCTCCGATGCGCCCCAAAGCGAGAATTCTTGCTTATCGAAGTCACGACCACCTTCACCGATGTTGTCCATCACCATACCAATAATGGCTTTAGCTTGTAGGATCAGGTTGGTTGCTTCTTCTTTGGTACGTAGTATGTTGTACCGACTCTCGGCAGTGCTTTTATCCAGCTGCTCATCGGACATGCTCATGAAGTCAAACTCCAGTTGTTCATACTGCTTACCCGTCACCCCACCGAACTCTTCAGGGATCTGTCCTAAATAGGACTGGAGGTTGCGCTGCTTATCTTCCTCACTCCAGTTGCTCATCCATTCATCACGGCCACTAGACATATTAGCCTCCGCAGATCCAGTTGAAGAACCGTTGCACCACATTACGCTTTGGGATAGGTTGCATCGACTGGATTGCTTTGTCGATGATTGGTTGTGTGCTTTGGTAGACTGGTTTGAAAGTTGCCTTAGGGGTCGCGATAGCCACCTGTTGTTTCCGCTTCATATCCGACCGGACTTGGTAGACCTGTTGTGGATGGCAGTGCAGAATTGCGACGATCTGTTTGATGGTTTTGCCTTGCTCCAACATCTTGCGGATGCGAGCTGATTTTGATTGTGTTTTTGCCATGGTTACTTCTCCCTTAGAAACAAGTAGTTGAACAGTTGCCGTTGACACAGCATGTGGTGCATGTCTGAGCGCCGTTTGGTGTCATGACGGTTTGTGTGGTGCAAGCCAGAGCAGCGGTGATAGTTCCTGCTGCTAGTAAACCTACGATCCATTTCTTCATTGTAGTGTCTCCTTATTATTTACGATCTCCCCATATGCGTCGTAGCATTGACCCATGATGTTGAGGAAGTTCTCACGGCTGTTGTCGTTTACCATCTGAACATAGACCTGCACCAGCAAGCCAGTCAGGCAAGTTAAGGCTTCTTCTGGTCCAACCCGATTATCAACAAACGTGTCCAAGATCCCTATACGTGCTGCCTCGATGGTATCAAGGCGTTTCTCCAGATTACTCATTTCGTCCTCCCATATACTTGTTTTAGGTCATTTGGATTTAACCCGAGTTCTTCGGGGGTCGATTCCCACAACGGTTTCCGCGGGCTGTTATCGCGCATAATCTCCCCGAGCGTCACCGCAACTTCCATCATTAACTGATTTCGTTGCAACGCAAACTCTTTCGCCACAAGCTGTTTGACGATGGGGTACACCCGGTTAATGATGATGTCACTTGTAGCTGAGTCACAATCAGCTAACGACTCCAGCAGTACGCTTTTTATATGTGCCCTACTTTCCACACTCATTTCTTTTCTCCAATGTTTAATTTACTGCGAAGGACTTCTACTATATCAGGAAATGCGTTCCTGAGCGCAACTACAAAATCAATATCTTGCTCTGCTTTTTGATTCTTTGGTGAAGTCTCGGCAATACCCTTGCGACGCCCCATGATTCCCACCGAGCCTAACCTCTTCCATGGTGCTTTACTGGCATTCTTCTCAAGGGCGATCAATTCGTCTAACTGTTCTGGGGTCATTTCGTTTCCTTATCTTTATCTGATCGTGACGCTATTAGGCATATTGGTAATGCGAACCACCATCCACTTTCCCCCATACCAAAAACAACATATGCGGTTCCAGCAAAGATGAACATATTCCAAATCCACCCCATTAGTTCGTTTACTACATTCTTCATAATGCGGTCATCCTATCTCTATATTCAAAATCTTTAGGCGCTGTGCATCCGGCACAAGCGGGGTCTGTATCCCACAACGAAAAGCTGCGACATTCTTTACTCATCGCATGTGGAATCCTAGTCTGTACTATATAAAAAGTTCCGTCTGGTTTGTATCTCCTATCCGGTGCAAAGTATCCAGCTGCTAACCCTGTTCGGTTATAACAGCCATATCTAAAACTAGAAGTAATCTTTACCTTCTCATGCACTTCATGGTCTTCAACTGGCACCTACTCCTCCTTTGCATATAACAATGTTGTGGTCGGCCCCCCTCGACGCGGTGATCTACCTCGAACGCCATACACTTTGCCTTGTTCGATAAGTGTGTTACGAACCCTATACATATATGACGAGGCTTTGTTTAGTGTCTGATTAAGTTCTTTAAGGCATATACCGGGGTGCGCCTTAACTAGATCCAGCATTTTAGCACACAACTCCTCTAGTTCACTTTGTTTAGGCGGCTTTGCAACGAAGCCGACATAAGGTCTATCAGAGCCATGCAGGATTGTGTGTCGTCGAATGTTGATTGCTGGTGGGGGTGTGAACTGCCCATAAAGAATAGTTTGTAGGTTCATTTCTTAATCTCGCATGTATACACTTTCGCCCCTACATAAAACCCACCTAATTTATCACACTCCCCAGCGATTGTGCTTATTGATGTTACCCATGCAAGTGTCCAACAAACCACACCAACCATAATCCCAATTAGCGCCACTAAAGTTTCATTCTTCATCGTCTTCAATCCCTAAAAGTTTATACACCTGATCTCGTGTGTAGAGTGGTATCAGTTGGTTAGCGAAGTGGGGGTTCACGTCTGTCCTATCTAGGACAATCTCTTCAAACTGCTGAACCTTCCACACATAACACGCCGGCTGCCACTTATGCACGTCGTCTAACGCCTCTTTGACTTTATCTAAGGGGTTCATTTCTCACCCCTTGCTCGGATGGCTGCGGCGCATTGGATAGCACCATAACCTTCTTCATCTTGTGCGTTTAATTTAGCCCATGATGCAGCTTCTTCCTCGCACACTTTTGCACACGCCTCACGCTCATGCTTGCGACCACGCTGATAGTGCTTATCGCTAAGAGAATCTATGTCTTCAACCAATCGACCAAGGTAGTTGCCTTTATCGTCACGGATGATTCCGTTTTCCTGAAGGGTCACTTGTAGTGTTGGTATCGAGTCGCTCATCGGTTCTCCTCCCTATCAGCGGTAATAGCAGACTGCGCAGCAAGATTAACCAGTACATGAATCATATTGCCATTAGGCGCATCAAACGCTTTTGTGCTTCCAGCGGCTTCCCAGACAAGTCTTTGCATTTCTTGCGCTTCGTAGAACGTAAACGTATCTGTTTTTACGCCAGCATCTTTTGCGATTGCTTTATATCCTTGGTCTTTCACTTGTTCTTCTCCCTATCAGCGGCAATTACGGCACGGCAACCATCAAGGTCTGTTCCACCGGCATCCCAAAATGCTTTATCAATCTCATCATCCGTCAGGTCTTTTGTACGGACAGGGGTGGCGTAGAGTGGTTGCCCAACTTCAACTTTGCCAACGCCATTGAATATCGGTCGCCCATCTAAACAAAGACCTATTTCGTCAACAATCGCCGCTGGCTCCTGCTCTGCTTGCTGTACTGGGGCGATTGGACTAACCGCTTTCTGCCTCTGCGCTTCCCACCATCCAGCTTCGTATGCATCTTTGCTACGCATCTGGTAAACCTCTGGCGGGGCGGGTGGTGCAAGTGTGGCTCGAATAACTGGATCCTGTTCTGCTTGTTGGACAGGGGCGGCGTAGAGTTTTGTTCCTGGCATCGGAATAGCCTTGCTCCATGCAATGAAGTTGTCGCTAAATCGAGTTGTGGTCATTGCCACCGGCTCCTGATTCACGGGTTCGGCGTGGTCGGTGATGTTTACAAATGCCGCCTCTAGGCCAAGTTTAATTTCGTCAAACTCGCCAGCACCAATAGCCGCATCAGTTAGCGCATGATGGAAAGCGTAGACCATTGCTCCGGTTACTTTCACCGGCTCCTGCTCTGCTTGCTCTGCAAATTTTGCATTAGCTTCCTCAAGGTCTTTGTTGCACCCGTAGCACAGCTTTGCCCGTGCACAGACTTCTCCGCATACATCTGGTGTAGTGATTTGTGGCTCGGCTAACGCTTCTCGCAGGGCGGTGATGGCTTCTGGAAACTTTGGTCGATAGATTTTGGCGTGAGTGCCGTTGTTCCAGTCTGTGCCGTGCTGGATACCATCCGCAACTTCCAATAATTCTCGTGCGGCTTGTTCTAGTTTATTCACTTGTTCTTCTCCCTGTCAGCTGGTCGACTGCTCTCGCAACGCTTATAAAATAATCTGGCCCTAAACAAACCTTAACCGTAGCTTCAAGAATCTCATCATCCGCAAGGTCTTTTGTACGGACAGGGGCGGCGTAGAGGTCTGTTCCTTCCGGCAGCGGGTTATACAAATAACCCTTTGCGTTCACATCACCTTCGTGCAGCAATACCTTACCAACCGGCTCCTGATTCATAGGCTGCGGGGAGGCGTAGAGTGGTCTTACGTTGTGGCCGTTGTTGAACTTTGTCGTTTCAAAATCTTGCGTCACCCACCCTGTAACAATCTCGCCTTCATGCTCCCAGTCATATAACCACGCCACCGGCTCCTGCTCTGCTTGCTGCACAGGGGCGGCGTAGAGTTTTGTTCCGATAGGTAACTTATCCCATGGAATTAGATTGACGATAATCCTGTCATTATCGAGGTGCGGCCACGCGTCAACCCTAGCCACCGGCTCCTGCTCTACTTGCTCCTGCTCTGATTGCTCGGCTAACGCTTCTCGCAGGGTTCGGATTGCTGCTGCTTTTTCAAGGTCGTGAGCAAATGGATGCGTTTTACCTAACTGGCTCTCCAAAGCATTCAACGCCTGTTGCATTACTACTCGTTCTTTATCGTTCATTTCAAATTCCCCCAAAAGTCATCCCATGTTTTATAGACCTGTCGGTACAGATCAACGACGCGTTTCTCCCATAGTTTTCCAAAGAAGATCCGCACCCATTCTGCTGTTTCGTTATCCATTTTCTACTCCTGCCATAAAAACCTCCCATTGGGTGGTAATCGCTTCGGTTTTCGTAGGGTATACATAGTAAACCCACTTGGAGGGGTCATTCTCATGTATTGCAAACCAACCGCCTTGCCTTGCGGGATTAAAGCTCCATCCTATTAACTTAAGTATCGCTTCCCTATCTCGAACTTCAGTCTCCATCACCAAACTCCTCATCAAAGAAAAACTCAACTTTACTTGGTAAGTTCCAAACCCCAAAAAACTCCCCTATACTTCCATCAGTTCGTTCTTGGTAAGGTCTAAGGACTTCAACCAGCTCTGCGGGATAAAACACAAACTCCCAACCACGTAGCTTCAGCATCGCTAACTTCGCTTCATCTACCTGCCGCATCAACCATCCTCCAACCAAAAGACTCCATCATCAACACGTTTACCGACACCTGCCAGCCATTCCGATCCTGCGTCCTTCATCATCAGGACACCTAGCTTCTCTTGGATCGCAACAGGCATATCACTAAACGTTTCGTAGTTGGTCGCCAGCGCCCGCTTATGGTTCTGCTCTGCATTGTTAAACCAGTTAGGCATTAGCGACCACGTACCGTCTGTGTTTCTATAAATCCGCATACATGACATACCCCTTTTTAATTCTGTGACTGCTGTGTTACTGTAGAACGTAACCGATTCATATATAGAGTGCTCACCGCGTATCGCCATCCAGAACGCACCCCAATCGCCCAAAACGCTCTTTCCACTACCACGCGAACTTGTTAAGTATGGTTTGGACTTCACTCCGGACATCTTTTCTAATCTCCTCACTCTTGCGTAAGTCTTCGGCTACTACACCAGATAACAACATTTCAACTTCTATACGTGCTTTCTCAAGATTAGGATCATTAGTTACGTTTAGGTCTCGTAGCATACCACATAGGTCTAACACGTTGTCAACCAGACTGTCTCGAAAGATCTTGTTTTTACCTGACTCATCCGGTGTTAGGCGCTCTGCGATCTTGTCTAGGTGCTCCTTCAAGCGTGTCCATAGGTCTTTCATCGCGGTGTTTACTCGGTCTTCATATGCTCGCTCGTACTCAGCCTTGAGTTCTTTCTCCATCTCGTCACCCAGATCAACTAGGAAGTGGCCGGCTTCGGGGACAGGGCTGAAGCAATAACTGAAGTTAAATTTTGATGATAGTTCTTCTGCTGCCGGATACTCACTGCGGTCGAACATACTACCTAGCTTGAACGCCTGCGCTGCAATACGTGTTGGGTAGTCATTAACAAAGTCTTGCACCATCGTCTCGAACTCAGACTTGTACTTGTCGAGCGTTTGTTTGAAATCAAAGAACTTTGCAGTAGGGATGAGTCTTAAACCGGAGTTACTCCAAGGTAGCGTCTCGGCGTACAACCAGTTGCGGAAGTTGGCTGCGTACTTGTTGATTGCATCGAGCTTCTCGTCATCTGCTAAGAGATTCTTATTGGTTCGACTTGCGCTACGGCTTGCACCCTTATTGGCATTAACTTCGTCCGTTACCTTGCGGTCTAGCTTACGTGCACTCCACGAGCTGATTGATACTTCTACTAACAAGGCTGAACTGCTGATATTGATTTTCATGTTGTTACTCCTTAGTTGGTTTCGGGCCGCGCATCTTAGCTACGGCGTAGTCGTCATCAGTTAACATCGCAATACTTACGTCTGGTGCTTTATGTGTGAGGTATATAACGGCGCCTTGCCCTGATACGTAATCAGTCTCGTACACCTCTGCCTTTTCTAGTGTCCTAATTAGGACACACACATCCTCTAAATCCATAATCATCTTGCAATAACTAATATCAACCAGTGCTTTCATCTTGAATAATCCTCATTGCGTTACGTAACGCAGTTATTTTTGTGTAGTGCCACAGCGTTATCGGTTCCATTACTTCACCACCCGTCGCAACCACACGGAATTGGTACGTTGGTTTATACCTTGTGCCGTAAGGTCCTGATCGTGGTTCTGCATATACATCAACTTCCCACCCCCGCATCTTAATGAGCGCTTCCATCTCACTTGATTTCATCGTCTGTATAGCCATACTTAGCCTTCATAATGTCCCGTACTTTCTCAATGGATCGCCAGCGGTATAGGTCGAGAATCTGTTTTAGCTTTGCTTCATCTTTTGCCATCGAAGCAATACCCCACTCCGCTGCATCCCATGCCGATTCGTGATACCTAGAACGTAAGTCCCCCTTCTCATCTTCGACGTACCAACTGCGATGATTACGCGACCCTTCTTGAATACTTGACTTAGATCTAAGCCGCCAGCCGCCCACTTTGAGCATCAACTTCATCTCTGCTAGTGTCATCTCACCCCCTTTATAAAATACCCAAATGCGCGTTGGATAGCTTGGTCTTTGGTGGTGTCGGTAAGGAGTATCGCCATGTCAGGTAAGCGTATAACCCATTTCGGGGTGTAATACCAAGCGTCATAGTTAAGCCGCCAGCCTGCCAACTTCATCAGTGCTAACTGCTCCTCCACACTGGGTCTGTCCTTCTTCGGTATCCCCTTCATCATCTACCTCCACTTCAAACTTCTCGTCCATGGACTCCGCCCACTCGTCGAAGGCTTCCTCACTCATCTGGTAGTCAATATCATTGCACAGGTCATCATACAGTTTACTGAACATCTGCTCGCACTTACCCTTACCCCATGTCTCAAGGTCTCCGATAAGTTCATGGCATATGTTGTGATACTCGCCATATTTCATACCTTCCAGTATGGATTTGTATAGCCCATCACACTTTAGAGGCTCCTCTGCCTCAAGTACCCCATCCCAATACCCACGCCACTCGATGCTATCAAACGCCGCGCCACCACCCCTGTAATTGCTTCGGCTAACCACCATATACTCATCACAATCACCCATCTTCATTGCTTCACGCAACACAAAGTATTCGTTCTCAGTATCAAACACGTCTAAAAACTTTTCTAGGTATATACGACCCGTAAAGTACGCATGATCGCCTTGGGAGTAACTGATCGAGTAGTGAATCTTATCTACATCCAACCACTTGTGGTCTTCGTTCAGACACTCTTTGTAGAATTCTACGTCTAACCCACACTCCCACTGCCAACTGCAATACCGTTCGTGCTCTTTCTTGTACTCGACAGGGTGGTTAGCCTTTAACTCTTTGATATCAACTGTTTTTATCATTTAACCTCTCCACATAGTTTGTCCATGCTGCATTAACGGCTTGGGCTTTTGTATTGCCTACCCCGTAGAGCACGTTGTCGTCATCAACCTCACAAATAAATCGCCAATGCACCGCGGGGTTTTCACTCCAACCATATGACTGTCTAACAATAAACCCTTCCAGCTTCAGCACAGCAAACTTATCTTGCCATTTCATTGGTACTCTCCCATCAAGGATTTAATGATCGCCACCATCATCTCTGGCTCTTCCCCCATAAAAAACCGTGCGGTGTCGTAGTAGTCTTCGCTTTCGTCTTTGTACTTCACTGGGTAGATCTCCCAGTAGGGTTTGTTCATAAAACCTAGATTGTCATGGCAGTCCCAATACACCGAGATCTCTTTCTCACCGCCAACAAACCGAACGCGGAACCGAGCCATTGCACCATTGAACGGTGGGATGATCTTGACTTCTAACTCAGGCGGGAACTGCAACCACGGTGCTTCGTTGCCCCACTTCTCCCACTCCTCATTCTGCTCAAGCTTACTGCGATTTACCTTGCGTTGTATATAATCTGATGTATCGTCTTCCATCTCATTCTCCCTGTCCTATTTAGGACACTTCGGTTCTACCCACCGTTCGTTTTCCCAATCAATTGTCCACCCACGCATCAACTTTTCTTTAGTGTCATCGAACGTTTGCTCAACGTGTCGTTCATCCTTCGGATGCCAAAAACCAGCTACTCTTGCTGCGGCCATGATCCCTCGTACTTCTTCATCACTAACTTCTCGCATCATGCACCTCAACAAAAGTCAACAGATCGGTTCACTTGGATAGCATCCCACGGACACTCCATACCATCCGAGCACTCGTAGCGTTCTTCCATGTCATCCCAGTTCTCACCAATGCGGTAGAACACATACGCCCCACCCATCTCATAACATTTACTCAAAAGATCTTCATGGGCTTGCACCACAGGGAACGAGTCGTACCACTTCCAACCATCAGCCGAGAAGTAAATGCGATCCATATGTGTATCCAAATCCCAGTCTTTAATGGCTTCCTCGTATCCATCGTCATTACAAATCTTCTGCACAGCTACAAACGTGTCTCGTGCATCTTTGTCCATGAACTGCATCACATACTTAACATCGCTGCGGTATCCCATTTTGTTTTCCTTTAAGTTGTTTGTCCTAATTAGAACACATCGTTTTGTCTGGTTAGAAAGGTGTTAAAGGCTATTTTGATTGCAGCGGTGCGGTTCATTCCATACCCAAGGTTATCGGCGGTTTCTTTGTTATAGACGCGCCATACTGTTATGGTGCGCCGCGAATTGCCGCCTTCTTCTACCTCATACCCCGCTAGTTTCAGCACAGCTTCCTTCGTTTCAATGTCCATCATTCAATCCTCACATTAGTACCGAACGGCGCCAGTACATCAGTTGTCATACCCCAGAACACAGGATACTTAGGCGCACTAGGGAACGGTGTATAACCATCAGTGAGCAAAATTACAGCTTCGGTTTTAATATCATTCTCAGCAACCCAGTCGAACACACAAGACACATCCGTACCGCCACCGCCAGCAGGCTTAACCTTGTTCACTAGATCTACATAGTCAGCCGGCTCCAACACATCAACACCCGCAACTTCTGTATCCCACCACAACAGATGGATCTTCTCAGGGCATACTGCTTCGCAAATAACACTCAGCTCACCAAGAAACTGCTCAAGCTGTTGCTGCCCAATACTCCCGCTCGTGTCAATACCCACAACAATCGGCCCGACAGTCTCGGAGTACATCGAAGGTAAGTATGTGCCAGTATGCAGGTGTCTGCGGCTTGGCTTACGCCATGTAGAAAGTTCTTTATCGTTGCTGATCGAAGCTACGAAGTCACGCAACATCTCACGCCAGTCAACCTTTGGAGCCAACATCTGCGTGATAGTTCTGTCTACATTGCCACCCATCTTGCCGGCGAGAATCGTACCTTGGCGCAGGGCTTCATCAACAGCACGTTCGAGTGCTTGTTGCTCTTTCTCGGTCATCTGCTCACCGTCATCAAAGCCATGCTCGTCATACGGGCTACCCTCACCGCCGCCCTTACCCTCCTTGGCTTGTTGCTTCAGATCGTCATAGACTTGCTTCGTGTTCCACCCACGGTACTTTGCATCTAGGCAACCGCCGTCGATAAACTGCACAACCTCATAGTTAGGGTCAGCATCCACAATCATTTGGTTAGCTACGAAGTCTGCGGCCATATTGGTCAGCAGAGGGTTCTCCTTCCACAGCTTCTTCCATGTGGTGATTTGTTTCAGCGCTATGTGCCATGCCTCATGAGCTACGAGGAAGTTCAGTTGTTTCTCGGTAAGCGGCTCGATGAACTTAGGGTCAAAGAATGTGTCTCGCCCGTTGGTGTATGCGGTGCCACAACCTTCACGGATCTCCATCTTACCCAGCACGAGAATACCGGACAACAAGCAGAATTTAGGTGAGCGCATCAGTTGGATCTTAGCGCGGGTGATACGTTCGTTCGGTGTTAATTTAGCCATGATTTACTCCTGTGTGATTTTTCTAATTGCTTCGTTGACACATCGTTCGTAGTCAAACGTCCGTGCTACTACTTTGTTTGTGTTAGTAAAAGCAACAAACTGATCTCCAACCCCATATATACTCTCTGTCCTAATTAGGACACCCGCCACCTTCAATATCAGCTCTTTGTCAGCCGTTGATAATGTATGACTCGCCATGTTCACGACACCATTTGATTACACTCGATAGGCTGTGGCGTTTTACTTCCATCAGACTATCCACGATCGCCACCCACGGGCGGCGACCTCTACGTTTGACTATGATCGCCATGATTACAAAACTCCCCATGTAGTTGCTCGCGTACCTTATCGGCACAGGCTTTCGCTTCTGATAAGTCTTTGAATCGCCCATACACTTTCTGCGAGTTACCGTCAGATAGCTGCACGATCCATTTTTTAGATGATGTGCTCCAACTCACACCTTTAACACCGGACTTATTATTGGTATTTATCTTTCGGTTGCGTTGGTTCTGGCTCTTAGTTGCCGCCCGAAGATTTTCTACTTTATTGTTTAGTTTATCCCCGTCAATATGATCTACTTCTGGTGGTGTATATCCGTGGTGGTATAAGAATATAAGCCTATGCACTTTGGCACAGTACCCATCAATTTTAGTCTCTTTGTATCCACTCACCGTAACCCAACCTGCTGGTTTACCTTTCATATAATTAGGTGGGTTATCACACAACCATATAAGCTCTCCATCACGGTAGTCGAACAACTCTTTAACGCGCTCTTGTGTAAGCATACAAACTCCTAATACGAAAGCCCTAGGGGATACTCTCTTCCTTTTGAGAAGTTGGCGGACACGACCAGTATCGTGCAGAGTACCCACTAGGGCTTACTGGATTAACACCGCCGCCAAGCGATGTAGGAATCATATCACAAATAAACTTCGAGTTTTCTGCAAGCGGAAGTAACTGAACGATTCATAACCGCCCAACCCGCCTTGCTAGACTTAATAAGCGAAGACAAAAACATAATCTGAATCTCGCTAGGCAGACGACCCAGATACGTCATAAATGCATCGATCGTTTCCTTAGTCACACGGGTCACTGCACCATAGGCCATAATCATATTAGCGATTTGGTCATCAGACACAGGGGCAACGTCAGGCTTCTCGATCACAATAGCCCAGTCGGTAAGCTTATCTGCGACGTGTACGTATGCCATGAGATCTAATGCTGCGGCAGCACCGATACAACCACATAACGCCGAAGCCACAACCCCATCGCCAACCGCATCACGGGTTTTGATAATATGACTAGCCTTCTCAAGCGAACGTGGTGTAACAAAGGCAGCTTGAGCCTTGCGGGGATTAAAGATATAGATGTTATCTTTTTGAGCTTCATCGGTGTAAGTAGCCAGAGCGTGTGGATATTGTTTTACCCAAGCACATACTTCAGGCGAGACTTCGTTATCCATAGCCCAGTTCAGCCACTCATCTGCATCAGGCTTCTTCACAGTTACGAAACAAACGCGGTTACGAGCATGTGCCTCGATCTTGTCACCCACACCATCAGTTGCTAGGTTGGTAGTACCAAAGACGATTGATCCTTCGGGTAGTTTGTGTGTACCGATACGCTTCTCAAGCAACAAAGTTAATAGGGCGTTCTGCACGGGACGCATTGCCTTGCCTAGCTCGTCTACCATGACAATTAGGGGTTTGCCAGACTCAGACACGAACGACTTATTAGGCACGAACTCCACCGAATCACTAACCTTAGGCATCTGCAAGTCACCCAGATCAAGCAACGCTGCATCAATATATCGCGGTTCATGAGTAGGCATACGTTCCGCGATCAACTTCAACATACTGGACTTGCCTACGCCCGGTTCCCCCGCTCCGACTACGGTTACATGATTACCAACTGCTTGGATCAGATTGGCGAACTCTTTCAGACTAACTTCATTGTGTACCATGATTTACTCCCTTGTTTGTCCTAAATAGGACATTAGTTGTGACGAGCGAACTCGCCGTGATGTTTACTACGTGCTTCAGTTGCTACTACAGATGCTTCCTCAAAAGAATCAAAAATACCTAGGTATAATGTCTTCTTTTTGACATTGATTCGGACCATCCATTTTTTGCTGGCGTTATGCCAGTTCACACCTTTAACCCCCGTAGAACTCCGATTTAGTACCCCCGTGTTATACAAGTTTTCGGTTTGCGTACAAGCACGAAGGTTTTCGATTCGGTTGTTTGTTCGGTTGCGGTCAATATGGTCGATTTGTTTTGGAATGTACCCATGATGCATCAGGTATATAAGCTGGTGGTTTCTGTATCGTTGCCCATCGATCTTTGTATGTATATACCCATGGTTGTTGAGATTACCTACCGGCGCCCCAGCTTTGGCACGAGCTTTATTAACTTTCCAATATAAAACTCCCTCTCGATACTCGAACAGCTCATTAACATACGCTTGACTAATCATAAAACCTCCAGTGGGGATGTGTTTTCTACTTAATTCTCAGTATACCCCCATTTAAGTTCACAGTCAACCCCCATTGCTGTCCTAATTAGGACGCCTTCAACAACCGAATCTTGGCCTTAATCTGCGCCGTGATAGTTGATAAAAAGTCTGTGCCTTCGACACCCCGCCCTAGCACGAGCGATTGCATCGCAAGTTCACTACTCGTCATCTCTTTCGGCTTGGGGATGTAATGCCCACCGATCATGATTTTGCCGGTGTTGTACCCGATGGGTGTTGCTCGTTGGTATTTCATTTTGTTTCCTTCTTGTATTGGTTGTATTCAGCGTCTCGGTTATTCACCCAGTTCTCATCTGTTGTTGGGTCAATACACTTATCACCGAACGGCCATTCCCCGTTGTACCCCTCACCCGTAGCTTGAAACCCGGCTAGATAACCGGCCTTAAATGCATCTTCTAGTGTGCGGCTACTCATTTCAGTTCCTCCGGTATTTCTACCTCATCACCTAACTTGCTGGCACAATAGCAGCGCATGGCTGCGATTAGTGGGGTTGGGCCTGTCATCTGGTGTCCGGTTGATTGGTGCCACCCAACCATCGTTCCCCTCTCCTTGCATATACGGGCGTAATACTTGCCATGCGCGGCATGGGATGGGTTGTGGTACTTACGGAACGATATGTCCTCCCGCTCAATGATCGGGCCGCCTTGTGCCCAGTCGGTTGAGGGTAGCCACGGTTCTGGGTCATAACCAACCGTCCTCCACAAGTGGATTTTGTTGCTGGTCAACCCTCTGACGAAATGAGGTTCCTCGCCTTCACACTTAGCTACCGCCCAATCAAGTGCGGCTCCGGTTAGTTCACTGGTTTTCATTTCGATCTCCTATAATTTCGTTTAGTGCGTTTAGTAAGTTATTATGTGTTCGCTTCAGCTCTGTGGTGGGGCGTATCTGTTTAATGAACGTCCGACATACCCTGAACATCTCCGTGGCTGTGTCGTATCGTTCTTGGTGTAGTTTCAGTAACTTATTAACATTCTCAGCCAACGCCGCGACTTTATCCTTGTCCACCTCACCACCCCATATATTTAGCAAGTTCCCACCCAATAATAGCGGCTGCTGCACCGATCTGCATCATAATAAAGTCACGCATTCTTACTCTCCCTTAACATCTTTATCATTAAATCCAAGTATTTACGCGCTTCTATGTTAGTTAGAATCCGCTTGTCCCATAAATTAATCTGTTGCAAGATAAAGCCCTCCGAGTAGTAGCACCGTCCAGATCAAAATCTCATACCAGTTCATTTCGTTTCTCCCGTTTAACCCACTTCATTTGCTCGAAGCATGGGACTTTACCTTCTTCTAATTTATGTCTAACTTCTTGTCTAAGGTGATACTCCGATATGTCCGTATACACACCCGCCATTCTAAGCACAGCCATCATATCCTCCACTGCTTCATCCGTTACGTATAAGCAAGGCATCGCGTTTCTCCTTTTGTTGTTTCCGCCACTCTTCCAGTTTCTGTAGTTGTTTAGCGGTCGGTGGTTTGCGCTCTTGTACGATCTTGTAATACGACCCGATGATGTACTTCTTCATCACACACTCCTGTAGTTTTTAGGGATGACACCGTATGGTGCGGGGATGTAGTCGTAGCAGTCTTGGTTTTTGTACTCCATGATATAGATCTTCTGCTTCAATATCTCGAACGTCATACCCCAGACACCCCACGTTTGCAATTGACTACGCAACTTGCGTAGGGTGATGTCCTCGATCGGCTCGTCATTCTCCCGCAACACCGTCCAGTACCCATCTAGTTTGCTCGTAACTCGTGCCAGCTCCACAACATCTTTGACAGACTTGCGTGCTTCGCTTGCCTTCGTCCTATTTAGGACAACCTCTTCTAACTTGTTAGCTTGGACTTGACCTCGGATCGGCTGATACGTTTCTGGATTTACCTTAATGACTACCTTGTTACCGACGAATACACCCTCGCCTCGGACACCGATCCGCTGCTTACCACCCTGAGTAAATGCACGCACCTCATGTGGACTAATCGCGTTGATGAACTTATTGGTGGTCTGTGAGTTAAAGCAGGTGATGATAAGACTGTCGGGGGTGTATGTCAGGACAGGGGTGCGGTACAGGTAGCACTCGATGTTGTCGCCGTTTTTGCGGATGTAGTACGCATCGGGGTTCTGTCTGTTCATTTTGAGGGGGATAACGGTGCGGCCACGGATAGGCTTTGTGTTGTTGAAGAACTCGACCGCATCGTTGTAGTTAAAAAAGCGGGGTAGGTGTGTAATTGATCCAAATGCCATGATTTCGCTCCTTATGTTGTCCTATCTAGGACAGTCAGATTATTAAGCTATAACTTCTTTTACGTTGTTCGTTTCGGATTGATCTGTTTCAAGTGGTCGGGGTTAGTGATGAGCATATAAGCCCCTTTGTTTGTGTAAGGAACTACCGTCCAGCTCGATCGTTCTTGTTTGGCTACGCCATCACCGCATTGAAGACACACGCGATACCCAAGATCAGCACGCTTTTGCGGCGTGATAGTCGTGCCACAAAGTACACAATCCATCTCAATCTCCTTTTAACAAAGCCTCGATATGCTTGATCGTCTCGCTCTCGTCGAAGTCACTACCCATGATTGCCTCCAGATAAGTGAGTGCCATGTCCACAGCTTCTTCCAGTTGCAGTATCCGTTAATCTTTATTCATCTCATTCTCCAATTCGTTTCAGTAGCTCGGCAAAGTACGCCTCGCTGTTACGTGTAAGTTTCTTATGGTTGCCATGCCCACGTTGTTTCTTATGTTGGGCCTGCAGTTTCTTACTGCACTCGGTGTGGTCTGCCCATCGTCGTGACTTGTTGCATATCGGGCAGTTAAATGTGGGTTTCTCAAGATGTCGCATCACTCAGCTCCTATTATTTTGTTCATCGCATAACACGTGGTCATTGCGTCTCGTAACCGGCGGCCATAGTTCTCGATCCGTTGGTAGCCCACATCTTCATATAGGACATCAGAGTCAATAAACTTACACAACCACCAGTCTCGTTCCGTGCTCTCTGTCTTAAATAGGACAACCACAAAGTAGTCCTCAATCCCCGCGTCATAAGACCCCGGCGAATAAATAATGGTCTCCCGCTCATCGTTGTCACCACGCCAAAACATCCAGTTCCACTTCTTAGCGGAGTAATTCATCTTGAGTATTCCCATACTTCCTCCTTAACAACATCGGTCAGCAAACTCAAACATCAAATCTACTCACCGATGTTGTCACGCCATCGGGTGCGGTCTCACTCCGCACTGGGGTTCTGCTTTTGGCAGTCCTGTTTATGGTGTTAGCCCCTTTTCTACGTTCGGCTTACTGCTCGATAACCCCACTACATCTGGCAGTATGGATCTACTTTCTACGAGATCCCCTTCGGGGAAAACCTCGTATTACTCGGCTTCGTTTCTTCGGTACACAGTCTGTCTCCTGTGCATTATTCCTGCGCTTGGCATCTGTTTTTGCCTCACTCTGAACCACCAATAAGTAACTACGGATCGCATACTAGATGCAGCAGCTAATCTACGCCTACACCGCAACGCTTGTACTAAATAGGACACACACCCTAAAAGATAATAGTGTAAGTGTCGAAGTCCTATATAGGACAAGAACCAAATTGTTAAAGAACGGGGTCAGATCGTGTATTTCTAACCTATGTCTACTATTATACATGATCTAGCCCCGTTGTCAACCGATATAGTGTTTTATCGGGTGTTTGGTTGTTATTTGTAGTTATTAGTCATCTATACCGTTATATCTGTCAAGTGCGGCAGAAAAATCGCGAGTCATCTCAAGGTCGGGGTAGTTGTTAAGCACCCCATGAAAGTGTCGTCGTAATGCGAACCGCACAATAACGGAGATGTCGGTTTTTGTTTCGCTGGCCTCCTCGAATAACTCGGATGCAAGGGTTTCGTCAAGGTTGATGCGGATTTGAACAATGTTAGCCATACGGCCTCCTATAAAATTATGTGAACTGGTTGTGTTATAAACCTCCGCGTTTCTTAATTGAAAGTATATTTAGCTCGTCGATATCATCGTTACTCAAGCTTCGGAAATCCTGCTTTTCCAACCATGCTAGCCGTTTGCTTTCCTCAGGGGTTAGCAGTGCCTTAGGCTTTTGGGGTACGTTGGCGATAGGAAATCCAGTTGGGTGTGCCTGCCGGAAATCCTGCATCTTCAGTTCAAGCAGTTTGATGATCGTATCCTTATCATCTAGTTTGCCCATCCCCATTGTTTTTGAACACCACTCGAAAACCGCATATTGCTCAAGTGATAGTTGTGCCCGAATGAGCATCGAAGCACCGGTTGCGTTATGAATAACAGTAGCCATTAGAACTCTCCTTGATATAGGAATGAAAAAATGAGCGCTGATAGCTGCCCACGAATGTAAGAATACAACAGGTGCCTGTTGGATGTCAACAGGTGGCGGAAAATAGACAGACTGGCGGTTGTTGGGCGGTAGTATAGTGGTTGTCGAAATAAGACAGGTGCTAGGAGGCGTTTTTCGGTGTTTTTTGGGGGTGAGCGTACTATTTAGGACGGGTTAAGGGTGTTTTGCGTTTCTGGGGCATATATTGGAACAGGGGTCTGGAACGCAGTCAAACCCTTATGGGGCTTGGGATAGGTGGGATTGCTACTTTTTTAGGCTGGAACACGGGTGGGGTCGCGGGAAGCCTTATGGGAGGCGGGTTTAGCAAAAAAGAAGGGTCGAAAGTTCCAAAGTTCCGAAAATATCAGACATAGGGTACCCAAAAAAGGTCGGCAGTTTGCCTTCTTCTTCTTCTTCTTCTATATCTAAATAATAAATAAAAGTAGGAACATTGGAACACCCGTGCTACAATTGGCTTTCAGTGTTTCGGGTGCCTAAACAAGACTGGAACTTGGAACACGCTATTAAAACAGGAGGGTTTATGGAAATGCTGATTTGTGCGCAGTGCTGTGAGGCGAAACCTTGGCGCAGGTTTCGTGTGTCTAACGGTAAGGGGGTGATGCGTGAGGTGAATATCTGCTCAACGTGTCGTAACAAGAACGCGTCGACCAAATGCCGGAAAGCAAAACAGCTAGAACGCCAGCTCGTCCTAAATAGGACACATCACCAAACCAAGATTGATAACAACTACCCGTTCTATTACCCCGACCTCGAACGCAAGATGCGTTCTTACTGCAAGAAGAAGACTGCTATGGACAGGAAGTATCTCAACGATCACCAACACGAGCCGTTAAGTACCCGCCCACACCTAGCTGCAAAGCAACTACAAGCTCGCGAACACGCAAAGGGGTGGATTGCCTTATACGACGAGATATGCGAACACGCTATAAATCTTTTACGGCAAACTGACAACCGACCGCCTTGGGTTCAGTTAGAAGGGAAGGCCGACCTGCATAGACTGCATGGCGTGTACGACACCAAACGTGCCCAGCTACTCCGACTTAAGGGGTGATAGTTGCTAGGTGTTGAGAATAGTTCTCAAAATTGTGGAACAATTTAATCAGTGGATGAATGTTTCACGGGCGCACTAGATCGGTACGGGCTCGGCAACCTCACCTGCAAACTCAGCAACATATAAACGCGTGATAGTAAATGATAGTACCGGGCAATAAAAAACCCCGCACAAGGCGGGGTCATTGGGTTTGGTTGATGAGGTTATAACGGGCAACTCACATGGGGGCTGGCTGTCCTAATTAGTACAGGGGGCTTTCGCCCCCCATCCGATCACGCGGCTTCGGCTACTTCCAGAAACTTCGCAACGGCATCCAGACCCGCAATGGCTTTCAGTTTCTTATCAGCCGTGCCCTTGCCTTTGAGAATATCCGCAACTTGTTCGGCTACGGACTTTTTCATTTCGCCACCCTCTTTGCCTTCATTCTTTACAGCCTTTGCCAGAGCTTGCAAAGTCGGCTGGGTGTAGCGCTTACGGGTCAGTTGCTCGTTCTCCCAAGCCTTACGGATGGTGTCGGCCTTACAATCCAAAAGAAACTTGACGGCGGCTTTGTCATTCTTAAGTGCACGCGGGAAAATATCAAGCCCGCCTTTCGCCGTGAACTCCGGCGCAACTGTACCAGCCAGCAGGTTGAAAGCCAGCGCACCGAGCGCATTACCAGCGGCAGCGATTTCCTTCGGGTGCACCAGCGCAACCGATTCGGCCACGATATATACAGGGGCTTCCGCCGTACCGCCGGCGAGGATGTTATGTTGGTTCGTGTTATTTGCTTTAGTCATGATGCTCACCTTTATATAAGTCGATCACGGAATGTGATTCGATGGTTCCCATTATACGCTCATTGTGGCGAATGTCAACTGATATTCTCTTTTGGTGTGTCATTGTCCTAATTAGGACAGCTTTATATTATATTAGATCGCTTTAGTATCGATCATTTTATCATAGATTGTCGTTTTTGTCAAATGGGGGTATGGCTACCCCACCCCCCCGGGGGGGCGGCCTTGTATGAGATGGGACTCCGCTTCCTTATACATGCTATTCCAAACGAGCAGGCTGGTATTTCCGGTGAGTTCAAACCGGCAAGATCATGCCAAAAATCTAACCACCTCGTGACAAGATCGCCTAAAAAGCCTTATAAATCAAACACTTAATCTAACCAACCCAAACCGGCAACAGGATCGGCAAGAAATGACCTAACTCATTGATTCTAAATACATTTTCCAGTACATCTGTGAAATCGGCGCGATACAGGAAACCCCCCGGGGTCCAAATCTAAACCCCATCTAAAATTTTTTAGCAAAAAATCCGTTGTAAATCATAGACAACCAAGTAGATCTATATTATTGTCCGGTCATGATCCCAAACGAACTGCTTGACCCGACTCGAATTGAAGTGCTAATCCCACCCCTCGAGGACACCCCACCCCTCCCCATGCGTATTACAGATACCCGGGAGAAGATCCATGCGGCTGCAATGACTGCGTGTGCCATGATGGCAATTGGGGATGACGAGATTGATGAGGCGGAGATTAAGGATGGTCGGGATCTAGCAAGAATTATTTTCCGTGATGGGCGTGAGCCGACTGAGGAAGAACTTAAGCGGCCGGCGGTGGTCCTGCATTTAGAAGCGCTACTAACGGAATATGACCACGAGATCGTACAAGACGCTACCAGTGTCCGTCGATATGTAACCCACAGGCTACTCGAAGAGTCAGCCCCGGACAAAGACCCCAAGCAATCCCTGCGTGCACTACAGCTGCTGGGCAATATCACTGAAGTAGGACTTTTCACTGAGCGGGTAGAAGTGACGGTTAAGCAGCAGACAACCGAGGAGCTGGAGGATAAGCTGAAACGGGCGCTTGAGATACTGGATGCCAAGACGGTTGATGGTGTTGTCATTCAAAAGAGCTAAACCCCCCATGCTGAATGAAAACATTGATATCCCCGCTTTGCGTCGTATCATAGAGAACGCATCCACACTGCCTAAAGAGCTGCGGGTCGATGCGCTAAATGCCGCACAAGAGTTACTACAACGCAAACTGAGTGCCTTACGCCGGTCGTCGCTGTTAGACTTTGTGAAGTACATGGACCCAGACTACAAGATCGGCCCACACCATAAACGGCTGGCTAAGATCCTAGAAGATATGGCGTACGGTCGGAAGGACCGGGCGACGGTCAGTATGGCGCCGCGGATGGGTAAGTCTCAACTAACATCCATCTACTTCCCAGCTTGGTTCATTGGGAACTTCCCAAACAAAAAGATTCTGATGGTGTCACACACCGCGGATCTCGCGGTAGACTTCGGTCGTAAGGTTAGAAACTTAGTTGGGCAGGACAGCTTCAAGGAGATATTCCCGGGGGTAGACCTCGCAGCTGACTCTAAATCGGCTGGTCGATGGAACACCAGTCATGGGGGGGAGTATTATGCTTGTGGTGTCGGTTCTGCACTGGCTGGACGTGGTGGCGACCTTATTGTGCTTGATGACCCCCATAATGAGCAGGATATCCTAAATGGAAACTACGAGATTTTTGAGAAGGCTTATCAGTGGTACGCTTACGGCCTCCGTACCCGACTTATGCCGGGTGGCGCGGTTGCGATCGTTGCAACAAGATGGGCGCCAAATGACCTCATCGGTAAGGTCGTTGAAGACTCAGCCAAAAACCCCGGCGCCGACCAATGGGACGTCGTAGAATTTCCAGCGATATTGAATGAAGGCACTGATGAAGAGAAATCCCTATGGCCAGAGCAGTGGTCGCTCGAGAGTCTACTTCGCACAAAGGCGTCAATGCCAGCGTTCCAATGGAACGCCCAGTACATGCAGAAACCTACGGCGGAAGAGGGCGCAATTATTAAACGCGAGTGGTGGCAGCCTTGGCCCTACGATGACCCTCCGGCGTGCGAGTTCGTTATCATGGCCCTTGATGCGGCAGCGGAGAAAAACAACCGTGCTGACTTTACTGCACTGCTTACTTGGGGAGTTTTCTACCAAGAGGATGAGACTACAGGTGAGAAGGCGGCTAAAGTCATCCTTCTCAATGCGATAAAGAAACGGCTGGAGTTCCCCGAGCTGAAACAGCTCGCTTATGAGGAATACACATACTGGCAGCCTGATGCGTTCATTGTGGAAAAGAAGTCGGCCGGGACTCAGCTGTACCAAGAGATGCGTCGAGCCGGTGTACCGGTTCAAGAGTTCACCCCCACCCGGGCATCCGGGGACAAAGTGGCCCGTCTGATGGCAGTTAGTGATATATTTGCTTCTGGTATGGTCTATTACCCAGCCGGCAGGCGCTGGGCGGAGGATGTAATTGAAGAAGTTTCTAGTTTCCCTGTGGGCGCACACGATGACCAAGTGGACTGCTGTTCTATGGCACTGGCTCGTTTTCGCAATGGAGGTTTTATATCACTCCTTAGTGATCGCGATTTTGATGACGGTGGTTTTATTCCACGCCGTGCCGCATATTATTAGTCTGTTATGGGAGGCGACCGTAAGCTATGTCGGACATGTGGCGCAGAAAAACCGCTTGAGGCGTTCAATCGAGACAATTCACGACCAGACGGACGGCGCTCTAGGTGTCGAGAGTGCGATGCCAAACATTTCAAAAACAAATACGACAGCCCGGAATGGAAAAAACGCCACAATCAACGATCAAAAGTATGGCGGACTCGACTAAAGGATGTTGATCCTACACGACTTTGGGCGTCAGACGCGTTGGCTAACGCTAAACAGCGTGCGAAGCGGGCCGGACTCCCCTGCTCGATCACTATGCTGGATGTTATGGGGGCTGTGGCTCATACTTGTCCTCTATTGGGACTTCCCCTTGTATACACAGCAGATAAAGTACACGCCAATAGCCCAACACTTGATCGGAAGGTATGCGAACGAGGGTATATCAAGGATAACATCGCCGTCATATCGCACCGGGCTAACCGTATTAAAAGCGATTCTACGATAGAAGAGTTGCAAACATTATTGAGTAATCTGGTAGAATACATGAATTCCGATTGACCTCGGACCCACAGCGAGAAAATCTATGGCAAACATTGACAAAAACATCGGCCCCGGCGGCGCAACCGCAGTTCAAGACGGTATTTATCAAGCTGGTTTCGATATGCCCACGGAAGATGGTCATATTGAGGTGGAATTAGCCGCGGATTCGGAAGATGCAGCGCAAGAAGCCTTAGAAGATGCTCTGGAAATGGCTGATGAGATCAAAGAAGCCGAATTTAGCCATAATCTCGCTGAAAAAATCGATGAAAATGAACTTGACACCCTCGCAACCGAGCTTTTGAGCAATTATGAGGATGATCTGAACTCCCGTACGGAATGGGAAAAAATGTACCGTGAGGGTTTGGAGCTTTTAGGCCTCAAAATTGATGAGCGCACTGAGCCGTGGGACGGCGCTTGCGGTGTTTACCACCCAATGTTGAGCGAAGCGGTCGTCCGATTCCAAGCTGAAACAATTACAGAGACCTTCCCCGCCTCCGGCCCTGTCAAAACGCAGATTATTGGTCGTCAGACGAAGGAAAAAGAGGACGCAGCGATGCGCGTCCAGAACGATATGAACTGGCGACTGACTGAACAGATGCCAGAGTACCGCCAAGAACATGAACGGATGCTATACAACCTCCCAATCTCGGGTTCTGCATTCAAGAAAGTGTATTTTGACCCATCGCTAGGTCGCCAAACCTCGGTATTTCTTGCCGCCGAAGACTTCGTTATTAGTTATGGGCTGTCGGATATCACAACGGCTCAACGATATACCCACCGGATGCGTAAGACCGAGAACGAGATCAAGAAGCTACAAGTAGCTGGCTTCTACCGTGATGTTGACTTGGGCGACCCAGAACGCACTCTGGATGAGCTGACCAAAGAGAAAGACAAGCTGATCGGCTGGTCTGGCAACAAAGACGAGCGTTATCAGATCCTCGAGATGCACGTTGAGTTAGATCTTCCGGGATATGAGGACGAGGATGGGATCGCACTGCCGTACGTCGTGACGGTCAATAAGGCGAATGGCAAAGTCCTATCGATCTACCGCAACTGGGAGATGGACGATGAGTGGAAAAAGAAGCGGGATTACTTCGTTCACTACCAATATATTGTTGGTTTTGGCTTTTATGGTTTTGGTCTTATCCATTTGGTTGGTGGACACGCCAAGTCTGCGACTAGCTTGCTCCGTCAGCTTGTTGATGCTGGCACACTTTCTAATCTCCCGGGAGGCTTGAAGAGCCGCGGGCTTCGAATCAAAGGTGACGATACTCCCATCGCTCCCGGCGAATGGCGAGATGTGGATGTCCCCGGCGGTGCCATTCGTGACAATATCCTGCCCCTTCCGTACAAAGAACCTAGCCAAGTGCTCGCAGGTCTACTCGCTACGATCGTTGAGGATGGCCGTCGCTTTGCTTCAGTTGCTGATCTTAAGATCTCTGACATGTCAGCTAATGCCCCAGTGGGTACTACGCTGGCTCTCATTGAGCGTAGCCTAAAGGTTATGTCGGCTGTACAGGCGCGTGTCCATGCAGCCATGCGCCAAGAGTTCAAACTACTGAAGAAGATTATCGCGGAGACCACCTCGAGCGAATATGACTATGACGTAGACCCTAACCGCGCTGTGAAAGAAGATGACTACGAGATCGTTGAAATCTTGCCTGTTAGCGATCCAAACGCCGCGACGATGGCACAACGCATTATGCAGTATCAGGCCGCCACACAGCTGTCTACACAGGCGCCGCAAATCTTTGATTTGCCTGAACTTTATCGCGATATGCTCCGTACGTTAGGTCTGAAGAACGCTGATAAGATCATTCCGTTGAAGGACGCTATGAAGCCACGCGACCCGATCGCTGAGAACATGGCGGTTCTGATGAGCAAACCGGTGAAAGCTTTCGCTTATCAAGACCACGAGGCACACATCAAGGTTCATACGGCCGCGATGCAAGATCCAAAGCTCCAGATGATTATCGGTCAGAACCCGAACGCGGTGATGATGCAACAGGCAATGCAGGCCCATATTGCAGAGCACGTAGCTTATGCTTATCGTAATGAGCTTGAGAAGATGTTGGGTGTCCAACTACCTGATCCTGAACAAGATATTCCGCCTGAAGTGGAGTACCAGTTATCGAGCGTGGTGGCTCAAGCCGCAGATAAGCTGTTGGCAATGGACCAAAACGAGATGGCGAAGCAGCAAGCACTGCAACAAGCACAAGACCCACTGATCCAAATGCAGCAACAAGAGCTACAGTTGAAAGCACAAGAGCTACAGTTGAAGGCTAAGATGCACGAGGACACCATGCAGGTTCGTTTGATGGAGCAGGCTGTGAAGAAAGAGCTGGAGGATGCACGTCTGAAGGCTCAAGCTAGTGTTGAAGGCGCCAAGCTTGGCGCTAAGATCGCGTACGACAAAGATAAGTTAGCTGTAGATACACGTCTGGCCGGCACGAAGATTGGAGTGGACATCGCCAAATCTAAAGACCAGCTGCGAACTCAGCGAGAAGTCGCTGCACAGAACCGACAAGCACAAACCTTCCGCAAGGAAAAACCTAAAGGAGAATAATTGTGGACAACCTATACCAGTCTTTCGTTGAGTATTTTAAACAATCTCTACGGGCTGAGCTAAATCGGGTCGCTGACGACCTCGCATCAGGTAGTTGCAAGACTATCGACGAATACAAGTATCAAACCGGTTATATCCGAGGAGTCGTATATGCCGAGCAAGTTTTTGAGGAGCTGGTGAAACAGCTTCGCGAAAAGGAGTAATGCAACCGCATTACCAAAACTACGTCGAAAGACGCTTTTAGGAGTAACAAATGTCAGACCTAATACTGCCCCCAGAAGGGCTAGTGTTGCCGCCGGGTGTAAAAAATCCGGAAGATCAGTCCCAAGAACAGAAGGCTAAGCAGTTGCCCGAACCGACTGGGTACAAGATGTTAGTCGCTCTTCCTGATGTAGAGGAGACGTATGAGAGCGGTATCATCAAGGCGGACATGACCCGTCAAGTAGAAGAAGTAACCACCGTTGTCGCTTTCGTCATCAAGATGGGTCCAGATTGTTATAAGGACTCGGCTAAGTTCCCTACTGGCCCTTGGTGTAAGGAAGGCGATTTCGTCATTCTGCGTGCCTATTCCGGTACGCGGCTCAAAGTCCACGGCAAAGAATTCCGTCTCATCAATGATGACTCGGTTGAGGCTGTTGTGGAAGATCCAAGAGGAATTACGAGGGCCGGATGATGATTACCGAAGAGCAGTTTCCAGTTGGTGATGATCTTGTCTGGTACGAAATGAATCTGATTGTCCGGGATTTTGACAGCCTTAAGTGGCGTGTTGAGAAGCTCGGCCGGCAGATGCAAATGACCTTGGATAATAATCGTCATATGAACAAAGATCTTTTAGATCGCGTTCAAACGCTTACGGCTGAACTAGCCGCTTTAAGAGGAGTAACAAATGCCTAAAGAAGACCAAGTAGAGTACGAGTTGGACCCGATCGAGCCGTTTGAGGCCGGCGGTGAAGTTGAACCAAAAGACGATGAGCCAGAGGTCGAGATTATCGATGACACCCCTGTGCAAGATCGTAACAAGAAGCCTCTGAACAAGAACCCGGAGCCGTCTGAAGAAGAGCTAGAAGCTTATTCCGATGGTGTGAAGAAGCGCATCAACGAGCTACGTCATGGCTACCACGACGAGCGTCGCGCCAAAGAAGCCGCGGTTCGAGAGAAAGAAGAACTAGTTGCATTTGCCCAGAAGTTGTTGCAAGAAAAGCAAGAGCTTCAAAAGCGTTATGCTGCTGGTGAAGAATTCGCTGTGGGCCAAATCAAGGAAAAAGCGACCCTTTCGCTTGAGTCAGCTAAGAAGCAATATAAGGACGCATTCGAAGCTGGTGATGTAGAAGCGATGGCTTCTGCACAAGAAAAGATGATGGAAGCAGCCCTTGAACGTAAAAAATACGAAGAATGGCGCCCACAACAGTTGCAAACTGATGAAAATTATGAAACTATTCAGTCAGTTAAACAAACCGCTCCCGAAGCACCCCGTCCCGACTCACGAGCAACATCATGGGCCGACGACAATAAGTGGTTCGGACAAGACGAAGAAATGACAGCATTTGCCTACGGTGTACATGACCGACTGGTGAAGGCAGGAGTTGATCCTCGTATTGAGCCTGATCTTTATTACCGTAAGATTGATGAACGAATGCGGGAAGTTTTCCCGGATAAGTTCGAGGGTTCACAAAAACCCTTAGCAAAAAAACCCGCTACTGTCGTTGCTGGCGTGTCTCGTACACCTAGCTCGTCGAAAAAAGTAGTGCTCTCTGCATCACAACAACGTGTTGCCAAGCGGCTCGGGCTAACGCCGCAGCAATATGCTCAAGAACTCGCCAAACTGGAGGCGCAAAATGGTTGATAACCAAACCCAAAAACGCACACCTCGTGCACTTGAAACCCGCGAGCAAGAGTCTCGTCCTATGACTTGGAAACCCGCAAGTACCCTCCCGGTACCGCAGGAACAAGAGGGTTATAACTTCCGTTGGATTCGCCGCTCTATGCTGGGCCAAGAAGACCCGACCAATGTTTCTAAGAAACGTCGCGAAGGTTGGGAACCGGTACGAGCCGAGGATCACCCGGAACTAGTTTTGTATCTCGACCAGAACGCCCGTGACTCTGGTTTGGTTGAAGTTGGTGGTCTTATTCTGTGCAAGATGCCTACTGAGATGGTCAAACAGCGTAATCAATATTATGCCAAGGCTACTCAACAGCAAGCTGACGCAGTGGACAACAGCTTCATGCGTGAAAATGATCCGCGAATGCCTCTCTATCGCGAGAAGAATTCAAAGGTTACATTTGGTTCCGGTTCGTAAGAGCCGAAATTTCTTAAATTAAGGAGCTACATATGGCTGCTACTAGCACCCCCTATGGCCTGAAGCCGGTTAAATTGATCGGTGGTCAAGCCTTCAATGGCGGTATTATTCGTGAAGTTGTTCTGTCCACGAATAACACGGTCGCTTTCTACAACGGTGACGTGATTCAACTGTCGTCGGCTGGCAACCCGCAACCTCTGGCTGCTACCATTACTACTGGCACTACTGCTGGTGTGATCGGTGTGTGCGTCGGTGTTTCGTACGTTGACCCTAACCTGAAGTATCAAGTATACGCTCAGTACCTGCCGGCTAACGCCATCACTGGTGGTTACACCAACGTTACCATCCACGTCTGTGACGATCCGGATCAGCTGTATCAAATCCAAGGTTCGGCCGCTTTCGGTACTCTGACTAACGGCGCTAACGGTGCTATCGGTAAGAACGCCGCTCTGGGCAACTTTGGTGGCTCGGCTACTACTGGCAACTCGACTGTAAATCTGGTCGTTGGTGCTAACGGTGGTTCGCTGGCCTCGACCGCTACGCTGGCTATGCGCGTGGTTGATGTTGTTGCTGCTACGGCAAGCGACAGCTATCCGGACCTGATTGTTAAGTTCAATCAAGGTGCTCACTCGTACTACCTCGCCACTGGCGTCTAAGGAGCTAACAAATGGCTATTTCTCGTTCCCAACTACTTAAAGAGCTGCTCCCGGGCCTGAACGCACTGTTCGGTATGGAATACAAGCGTTACGGCGAAGAGCACAAAGAGATCTACGAAACCGAAACTTCGGAACGTAGCTTCGAAGAAGAAGTGAAGCTGTCTGGCTTTGGTTCGGCCCCAGTGAAAACTGAAGGCTCGGCTATCAGCTACGACAATGCTCAAGAAGCTTTCACCTCGCGCTATACGCACGAGACGATCGCTCTGGGTTTCAGCATCACTGAAGAAGCCGTAGAAGATAACCTGTACGACTCGCTGTCGTCGCGTTATACCAAGGCCCTCGCTCGTTCGATGGCATACACCAAGCAAGTTAAGGCTGCAAACGTCCTGAACAACGCTTTCAACAGCGCCTACAAGGGCGGTGACGGTGTATCGCTGTGCTCGGCTTCGCATCCTCTGGTTTCGGGTGGCACTAACTCGAACGTACCATCGGTTGCTGCTGACCTGAACGAAACTTCGCTGGAAGATGCAGTGATTCAAATCGCCGCATGGACTGACGAACGTGGTCTGCTGATCGCCGCTAAGCCGAAGAAGCTGGTAATTGCTCCGAGCAACATGTTCGTTGCAACCCGCGTTCTCGAAACTGAACTGCGTCCAGCAACTGCTGACAACGACACCAATGCCCTGCGCACCAACGGTTCGATCCCAGAAGGTTACACTGTTAACCACTTCCTGACCGACCCAGACGCATGGTTCTTGATGACCGATGTTCCTAACGGCCTGAAGCACTTTGTCCGCACCCCACTGGCAACACAAATGGAAGGTGATTTTGACACAGGCAATGTACGTTATAAAGCCCGTGAGCGTTACAGCTTCGGCTGGAGTGATGCGCTTGGAATTTACGGTTCACAAGGCGCCGCTTAATAAAAGCCCAGTAGTATAAGGCTTTGAAGCCCACTTCGGTGGGCTTTTTCTTTACGCGTTGTGTTATTTGTTAAGATCCGGTATACTCCATGTATCGAAATAAGGAGGCTCTCATGGCGCGTGGTATATACAAGATTATCAACGTAGTTAACAATAAGTTTTATGTCGGAAGCGCGGTTGATTTTAAGCGGCGAAAAACACGACACTTTTCTGAATTGCGCATGGGGAAACATAACAATCAAAAGTTGCAAAACGCGTGGAATAAGTATGGCGAACAAGCGTTTGTTTTTGTGGTGGTAGAAGAGTTACCTGATGACGCAGACTTGTTTGCCGCGGAAAACGTATGGTTACATGAACATGTCGGTACAGAATATTGTTACAACATCGGGGTTAACGCTACAGCTCCAATGTTAGGGATGTCGGGAGAACTAAGCCCCGCATGGGGGTATAAGCATACGCCAGAAGCTCGCGAAAAGATTAGTGCCGCAGGGGTTGGGCGTGTTCAGTCGCAGGAAAGTATTAAACGGAAAACCGAGCATCTCATCGGTAAGCCGAAATCTGCGGAAGTCCGAGCAAAGATCAGCGCCTCCCTAACTGGCGAAGGGAATTTTTGGTATGGTAAACAACGCCCTGACCACGGCGCGAAGGTAAGTAAGGCAGTACGTATGGAGCATGTTGACGGGGAAGTGTTTGAGTTTGCTAGTATTAAGGCGCTTCGTGATGCGACCGGTATGAAGCCACCAACTGTGAACCGTGCACTCAAATCTGATAGGCCAATCCTTAATGGAAAATTCGCGGGGTTTTCAATCAAATACGTTGACAAACCAAGTACCTAGCATATAATCGAACCATTCCGGGACTTCTTCTACCCCATACGACTGGCCCGGCAGACGTTATAGAGACTTATGGGGGATGAGCTATAACTCAGGAGTATTATTATGAGCCAAACTTCGTTTTCAGGTCCAGTCAAATCGGACAATGGTTTTATCGGCGCAGTGACTGGCGCGGTTACTGGTGCTGTTGCTGCCACTACGCTGAGCGCTTCGGGCGCTGTTGTTCTGACGCTGCCTACTACTGACCCTGCTGTTGCTGGTCAACTGTGGAATGACACGGGTACCGTTAAGGTTTCTGCTGGCTAATCTTTCTCTCTGAAAGGAGCCTAGCATGTCAATGCAATATGATGTAAAGGCCGCGGAGGTAACAGCCTCCGGTTCGGTCTACGGTGCTCGCGCACGTATCAAAGGTATTCTTATTAGCTTCGCTTCCGGCGGCACAGTCGTGTTGAAGGATGGCGGCGCTAGTGGTACCACGCGCTTTTCGTATACGGCCCCAGCAGCTGCTGGTACAGTCAATGTTGTAGTTCCGGGTGAAGGTGTCCTGTGTGATTCCAGCATCTACGCTACGCTGACTGATGCTACCGCTACGGTGTTTTATGGCTAAGAAAGGCGTGAGCCTTGCGGTTGGTCGCGGTGAGAAACTTCCAGTCTCGAAAGGGGCTGGACTCACTGCCAAAGGTCGCGCTAAATACAATCGCGAGACAGGATCTAACCTGAAGGCACCGCAGCCGCAAGGTGGCGCTCGCCAGAAGTCATTCTGCGCTCGTATGAGTGGTATGCCCGGTCCAATGAAGGATGAAAAAGGTCGTCCGACACGGAAGGCAGCCAGCCTGAAGAGGTGGAACTGCAAATGAGCGACGAACAATTGATCCGAGAAATCGCCACACACGGCGCTGAGATTAAGCATATCCAAGACGATTTAGATTCTATTGCTGCCGAAATGAAAGAGGTTCGCGCAACACTTGTAGAAATCAACAAGACTCTCTCCGAAGCTAAAGGTGGTTGGAAAGTATTGATGATGATCGGTGGTGCGGGCGGTGCAGTGGGTAGTTTCGTGACGTGGCTCGTCGCTCACTGGAAGGGTTAATATGCCTAGCGTATCAAAGAAACAACGAAATTTTATGGCTGCCGCAGCGCATGATCCAGCCTTTGCTAAACGAGTTGGAATTTCGCAGAAAGTAGCATCTGAGTTCAATCAAGCCGATAAAGGCAAAAAATTTAGAGGTGGTGGTATGGCTAAATGTAAGAAATACGAAGATGGTGGTCTGACTTTTGCCGATATGGACGATATTGATCGTGCCGCCGCCGCTGATGCAGCTATTCAAGGTATTGCCGCTCGTCAAGCCGCACGGTCCGAAGCTGCTGGCGGAACAAGTATGCGAAAACCTATGCGTCGCGCAGCACCTAAGATTAATGCTGGGGATGTCCGCGAAAACCTACGCGATATGGATATGGCTGGCGTAGATACCGGATATGATGCTACTGAACGCGCTCGTAATGCGCGTAAGACCCAAACCCGTCACTTCTCTGGGCGTCCAGCAGCTATGAAAAAAGGCGGTACGGTTCGCGGCTGCGGCTGCGCAATCAAAGGTAAAACTAAAGGTCGTATGGTGTAATCATGGCTAAAAAACTATTCGGTGGTAAAGAGACTCCTAAAGAGGAGCTGGCTGAAGCCAAAGCTCTGAAAAGCGGACGAATCAGTAAGCAACAATACGTTGCCGGCGAGAAGTCCGAGGGTCACGGTGCAGGAGCTGCTAAGAAGGCATCGGCAATTAAATCGGGCCGTGTCACACCAAAAGCTTATGCTCAAGAGCACAAAGCGATGAAGAAGGGTGGTAGCTGCAAGTGCTATACCCGTGGTGGCGGGGTTGCAGTTAAAGGTGTGGGTCGCGGCCGAGTCTGCTAATGTCTAAAAACCTGTTACACGATCGCCGTTTCTTAGAACGTATTGATTCTGAGCGCGGCGGTAAGCAGAAAGTAAAGAAGGTCGCTGGTGAGTTTCGGGCAAATGAGATGGGTACTGGCAAAAAGCAACGGGATAAAACCCGTAGGCAACCTAAGGAGTATGCGAAATGACAACAAGTGGTACGGCGGCTTGGAACCCCGACTTCTCGGAAATTATCGAGGACGCGTTTGAGAGAGCCAATTTAGAGATCCGCACGGGTTATGACATCAAGACGGCACGCCGCTCGCTGAACTTCATCTTCCAAGAGTGGGCGAACAAAGGCATCAATATGTGGACGATCGAGGAAGGGACGCAAGTCCTGACTGATGGCGTAGCTACATATACCCTGCCGGCCGATACTGTAGATCTGATGGAGCATGTCATCCGCACGACTCAAGGTGGCCAACCACAAGACATTAACATCAGCCGCATCAGTGTCTCGGTCTACTCAACGATCCCTAATAAGACGCAGCAAGGCCGACCTGTTCAGATCTACATCCAACGACTGAACACACCCCAATTCACTGTCTGGCCTGTGCCAGACAACGCGTACATCTACACGCTCAAATACTGGCGCCTACGCCGCATCCAAGATGTTGGCAACAATGGCGATCTAACTGCTGACATGCCGTTCCGTTTCGTGCCGGCAATCACCGCTGCACTGGCTTATCACATCGCACTAAAGCGCCCCGACGTCGCTCCTGATCGCGTCCAGATGTTGAAGATGTTGGCAGATGAGGCATATCAGTTGGCTGCGGACGAAGACCGTGAGAAAGCCCCACAACGTTTTGTACCGCGCCGTTCGTACATTTCTAGCTAAAGGTAGAAATCATGGGTAACTCCCAATTCGCCTCCGGTAAGAAAAGTATTGGGTTCTGCGATCGATGTGGTCGCAAGGTTCCATACAAAGAACTCAAGCCTCAAGTGGTGAATCAGATCATCACTGACATCCGTGTTTGTAACCCATGCATGGATAAAGATCATCCGCAGTGGCGCATCGGTCGCGTTCGCATCACAGACCCACAGGCACTTAGAAATACTCGCCCTGATCCGAACTTAGTCCTATCTCGTGACATTCAGTGGGGATGGAATCCTGTCGGCTTTAATAACAATAACCCCTTATTTGAGCCTGCTACAACACCAAACAATCTGTTAGCGATAGGCGAAATTGGAAACCTAACTGTGGTAACATCATAAAAACTTTTAAGGAGCTAATTATGGCAGACGTTAAGAAAATCAAGGATGTACCTGTCCCCACCTGCAACGGGTACCCAAACAAAGTAGCAAACACCCAAACCGTAAAAACTCGCGGCACGGGGGCTGCTACCAAAGGTACTAACTCGAGCAAGAAGTTGGGTTAACCATGAACTACACTGAGTTGCACCAGTCTATTATCGATTTTACCGAGAGTAATGACACTACTTTCGTGGATAATATTGACACGTTCATTAAGAACACCGAAGAGCGTATCTACAACTCAGTGCTGATCCCTGTACTACGGAAAAACGTTACGGGGGCCACTACAGCGAATAATAAGTATCTGTCGTGCCCCGCGGATTTCCTCGCCCCGTATGAGATGGCGGCTGTGCAGCCCGATGGTTCGTACCAATACCTACTACAGAAAGAAGTTAGTTACGTACGTCAGAATTACCCGGACCCGACATATACAGGAGTTCCGAAATACTACACGCAGTTTGACGCAGACTCTTTTTTGTTAGCGCCTACACCTGCTAGCGCGTATACCATTGAGTTGCATTACTATTACTACCCTGAGTCGATCGTGACGGCGGGTACTACATGGGTGGGGGATCATTTCCCGATGTGTTTACTTTATGGCGCGTTGGCCGAGGCGAACGTGTTTTTGAAGGGGGAAGCGGACCTTCAGAAAAGTTATCAGGACTTATTTCTTGAGAACATGTCCCTTTTGAAGAATTATGCAGATGGTCGCACCCGCAACGATAACTTCCGATCAACACAACCTCGCATCAGACTGCAATAAGGATCATCATGTTTAAGGCCAACGGAGAGCTAGGCGCACTGCTTGTACAAACAACAATTGAACGGGGGTTTACCCCAGAAGAAGTGGCGGAGCGGGCGCTAGATAAAATCATCCATGTCGGAGATTCGGCTCCAGACGTAATTCGCGCACAAGCGCACGCATTCAAAGATCATTTGCGAGGGGTTCTCGTGTACTATATGCACGAAGCAGTTAAGTCTGATCGAACGACACTCGCTGCAAAATTCAAACAAGCTGGGTACTCCGAGCTTGTCTCTTTGTTAGATTAAGGAGCCTACTATGGCAATTACCCAAGCAATGGCAACATCATTTAAATTGGAAATCCTTGACGGTATCCACGCATTCGGTACGACCGTCATTCGTGCAGGTACGACACCTGATACATTTAAGATCGCTCTGTACACCAGTGCCGCTTCATTGAACGCGGCGACTACAACCTATACAACTTCTGGTGAAGTGGTAGGCACTGGGTATACGGCCGGCGGGAATACGCTGGTAAACGTAGCCCCTACTAGCTCAGGTACGACGGCGTTTTGTGATTTTAACGATACGACTTGGGCTAACGCCACTATTACGGCTCGCGGCGCGATGATTTACAACAGCACGCAAAGTAACAAGTGTGTTGCAGTATTCGATTTTGGTGCTGATAAAACATCGACGGATGGTGACTTTACGGTTATCTTCCCGACCCCGGACGCATCGAACGCTGTGCTGCGTATCGCTTAATAGAGGTCTATCGTGGCCTTTGTTGTAGCGGATCGCGTTAAAGAAAGTACAACCACTACTGGTACTGGTACCCTCACATTGGGCGGTGCTGGTACTGGTTATCAGACTTTCTTGGCGGGGGTTGGTAATGGCAGCACAACATATTACGCAATTTCCTCAGGTAGCGGATCGGAATGGGAAGTAGGTGTGGGTACGGTTGGGGGTGGTGGTACTACGCTATCGCGAGATAGCATCATCGCCTCTAGTAATGCTGGGGCGGTGGTCAACCTGTCCGCAGGGTCTAAAGATGTATTCTGCGACTACCCAGCTAAACGTTCTGTATTTGAGTACCAAGGTTGCATTCAGACCGGTAACTCAGGGGCTATATTTACGAACCCAAGCACCATATCCGCTAACACCACGATCCCTACGAGTTATAATGGGATGAGCGCTGGTCCGATTACGGTGGCTGATGGGGTTACCGTAACCATCCCTTCTGGGTCGGTTTGGACGGTTGTATAAATGTTTTCCGGGGCACCTTTTTCGGTAGCGCCGTTCTCCAGCCTATCGTCGATTACTGCACAGATTACTCTTCTTGGCGTCGATGCTATAGGGTATATAGGCACTTTAAGTGCGACAGGACGCGCTAACTTTGCGCTCGCTGGGGTTCAAGGTACTACGCAGTTAAATTCAGTAGTTGCCGCCGCTGGCGCACGCGGTATCATAACTGGGGTGTTTGGTACCGGTGAAACGGGGGTATTAGAAGCCACAGGGGTAGGTAACGTGGCAATCTCCGGTGTTTACGGCGTCGGTGAAGTCGGTGTATTCGAGACCGATGGAGTTGCGCATGTATTCCCAGTCGGAGTTTATGCTGTTGGTGAGACTGGTGCGCTTGATGCGACAGGTATAGCGAATATATCCCCTATAGGGATTAGCACTACCGGCCAGACCGGAAATATAGCTGTTGATGCGATGGCTAACCTGATCCTCACAGGAGTGTATGCAACTGGGCAGGCAGGTGATCTATCTATATCAGGGAAATCGCGTTATACGCTGCATGGAGTCAATGCTACTGGGTTTGTAGGGTCGCTGACTTCCAGTGGGTTAGCGAATGTGGATATCGGTAGTGTTTTTGGGGAAGGATCGCTGGGAACTACAATTGTCCGCACAGTTAATAACATCCCCATTACTGGTGTTACAGCGACCGCTGCGCTTGGAAATATAGCTTCCAAAGGCAAAGGTAATGTACAATTACTCGGAGTCGAGGCGGATGGATTTACTGGATTTTTATTGGTCTGGGGAGATATCGATGACAACCAAGATTCACATTGGATTCTGGTTAATGATGC
>OGWO01000002.1_pt1 | contig 32746 bp, 54 predicted proteins | sample 1576001 | NCBI WGS metagenome assembly OGWO01 (sample SAMN07581522, study PRJEB24739) | freshwater metagenome | place: Singapore | collected 2015-01
CTAAAACTTTAATGTTTTAATTTTCTTATTGAGGAACTGTAATTTCCTCACCATGAAGATCGTACAACCCAGATTCTAACCAGTAGAACCCTATCATATTCAACTTCATGGACATAAGAGCATATGGAATAGAATTTAACTCAGCTTCATGATTCAGCGCACCATTTAAATCTGCATCTAAATGGTGACCACATGAAGTGCATTTAAACTCTTTCTTATTCCTATTTTTCTTATGTACAAATCCACAACTAGAACAGCGTTGACTACGATAGATTGAACCTTGTTCGGTAAGAAGGACACCTTCTTCCTCACAACGTCTTTCTACTGCTGTTCTAATTGTAGTGAACGTCCAAGCTGACATTAGCCTGGAGGAATTCTTACCTTTTCTAATATTAATTACGTTTTCATATCCAATTTCGTTTACATCAGTGAGGTTTAGTTGTTTAATTGACCAGTTGACATAATTTGTTCTATGATCCTGAGCACGTTCAAAACCTTTAGAACCTTTCTTGCATTTAGAAATCTTTCTCATGATTGATTCAATAGAATGGCCATGATTACAATTTGTTGTTATTTGACCATCAGATAGTGTTAAGCAAGTTTTAATACCTTGGTCAGCACCAACTTTACGCCCATTTTGTTTCTTATCAACCTTAGTACGTTCCCATAAAGACATTACATCAGTTCTTGATACAAACCATGAAGTTTTCTGCGTATAACCACGTTTTTGTAGATTTTTAATCTGACGGTGAAACTTAACCGGAATTTCAATTGCACCAAATGTTTTTATCATTGACCCAATTTTTAAGAAACCATCAAATTCTTTAAACTTCGAATCAGTTTTCTTATTAATTTCAATAAATTCAACTGTATTTGAATCTAAGTTAGCAACTTTAATATTCGCTGTTGGTTTTGTTACAATGAAACCATCCAATTCTTCTTGTAACTTAGCAGTTCGTGTTAGATCGCCTTTAGCGGTTGCAACATTTAATTTGAATTCAAGTTTGTTTCTCTTAGAGATGATAGATGAAACAATTCCAAGTGCTTGATTCGAAGCACTCTTAAAAATCCTAGAGCTAAGATTAGGAGTATTTGTTGGCTCATTACCAACTGTTGAAATAAAGTTTGGAAGATCGAATTGATTGTTAGAAATATCTAGACACTTAACAGATCCATCTTTTAATGCCCACTCAATTTTAGATGACCAGAAGTAATCAACGTAAAATTGAACAGCCAAATTGTACTCATCTAGAAAAGCAGACAGCACTTCAAGTTTTCCTTTGTTAGAAAACTTTGTTGTGTGCTTTGCAGTTCTGATAAGTGTCAGTGACTTCATTAAAGTATTATTAAATATGATGAACCATATTACTATTTACGAACTTATTTAACACAAGGTTCTCGAATTTGCTCCGGTTACGTTAATCCGGAATCACATTTCGTTGCAATCGTCTACGGAATCTTTCTTATCAAATGCAACATGGCGTTTGCACCGTCCTCTTACGAAGTTTAACCTTGCATTAAAGATTCTAACCAAGGGGTCTTTACCGTGAACCAACGATTACCTAAGGTAGGTAAACTGGTCTCCGAAGGTGGAATCGAACCACCGTCTCATGTCCCCGAAACACGAATTCTACCATTAAACTACTCGGAGAAAATCTTATGGTTGCGAAGGCGGGAGTTGAACCACTTATTGCTTTTCTTCAGTTTATGAGACTGACGAGATACCGTTTCTCTACTTCGCTAAACTATTTACGTCAACCATTAATACGACTTGGCTTGATTATTGCGTCCCTATGCACCACGGCTGCTTCAGGTGTACTATGACATAATCCAGCATCTAAATGTGCATTATCCCAGTCACAATCTGTCCATGTAATTTCGGCGTGTGGAGAAAATGTTGCTGTGTAAAATACACTTCCCCGTCCAGGTTTAGTTCGCATAGGTGCAGGCACATCTACACCATTTACAATTATTGTTCGTGGTTTGATACGAAGTGCATCACTAGCGTTGTGCATAATAGAAATAACAGTTTCCAGATCTTTAACATCTACCCACTCTTGTGAAAATGGATGCAATCGTTGAATTGATTCTCCAGCAATAATGGCTTGTAGAACTTCTTTGTAATATGCCGACAGTTTGATCATGTTTTTAATCCTTGGTTGATAATGATAGGTGTTTTTTAAAGTCCCAATAGCTCACGCTCTTCTTCAGTCAGTTTAGATAGAGCAGCTCTCTTCTTAGCATGCTTAGTCTCAGCTTCGATCCGATCAAGTTTCTTATTTTCAATGTCGTGTTCAACATCGTCAAATCCGGACATAATTCGATCAATATCATGAGCTTCCGTTAGAGTCACCGGAAACCTGCGAATATCATTTGACCAGCAATGAGGAGCAAATAATATCTCATTAAGTTCATCATCTAATGAGATAGCATAGTTAGGATCCTCATTAAGCGCACTCACTAAGAGTTTCAGCAGCCGTTGATGATATTCAGATTTAAACTTTTCGTATGCTTCGACTCGTTCCTGTGCAATCCGTTGTAGTCGAGCTTCGCGTTCTTCTTTTGCTTTTTGAGCACGAGTTTTCTTGGGTACTATTTTCATTTTAACCCCGTTCAAGTCTTGCATATCAAAGTTCCTTTAAACTATGTAGCGTATTGTAGTTGGATTATTTTCAATTGTCAACAGATTTAACAATATCAAACCGCAGCCCTTGTCCACGCCACTTTAGATCATATTGTACACCTATGTCATTTAGTATATCTAACAATTCCTCTACTGAGTCACTGTCCAATGTTATTTTCTGCACATGAAGATAAAACTCTACACTAGTGCCTTGTGTAACGAAGATATGATGTACAGAGAACTGTTTAAGAATATTTGAATAATATTCAGCAATACGATGTGGCTCGAATGCCGTAGTCTTAGTTATAAGAGTATTAGTAACAAATAGTACAACCATTAACAATCCAGCATGGGTGCTGCTCCATAAAAAATGACATCCTCTCTATTGGGAATTCTATTCATTGGAGGTAAGTTAACAACATCAACAACTGATCGTTCTACAACAAGATCAGTATTCGTCCTAGCAGTGTGTTTAGCTGGCAATTTCTCCAACTCTTCTGATGAAAACTTTGTCATCACTTTACGACGTTGAACGTAGGTACCCTGTTTAAAATGTGTTGGATAGTCATTCCAGTCTACTCCAACAGATTGTAACATCGCTAACTTCTGATTGCCGTGTTTACCATGCAATTCTTTATCACTAAAGTATTCGTTGGCAGCCATACTAACACTGTTCTTAATAGCATCAAGTTCTCGCCACAACAAAGCATCTACACCGTCTGCTTTAGATGGAACATTCCATATTCGCGCATCAAAAGATGGCAACTTATCAGCGTAATCGGGTAGCCGTTTAACAACTTCTCGGTAGAAAAACAGTGTTGCTTGTGCAGCTAGTTGACTTACCATTTTCTGAACTTTACCATCGAACCAGATTTGGCTATTAGGATTCTCATTATACCATACTAATGTGATTTCATCTGATTGTATATCCTTAACACTAAATACAGTGAATACATTACTTTAAACTTTACATACGTATCTAGAAGTTGATGATGAAATATTACATATACGCATATATTAGATCTGAAGATTCAGCTACTGCGAAAGCTGGTACTCCATATTATATTGGCAAAGGCCATGGCAAACGTGCTTTTTTGTATCACGAAAATATTAAGCGGCCTAATAATAAAAAATACATAATCATATTAGAAAATAATTTAACTGAGCTGGGAGCATTGGCGCTAGAGCGACGATTAATTTCTTGGTGGGGACGGGTAGATATTGGCACTGGCATTTTACGGAATCGAACCGATGGCGGCGATGGGAGACAATCTGTTGAATATACGAATGATCAGCGTAAACAGATGAGCGAATCCAGAAAAGGCATGATGACTGCACGAAATACATTAACGAATGAGACTGAGTATGTAAGTGTGCAGGAATATAATTCATTGGATCACTTAGAGCATCCCAATGTAAATACTGTTCCAGTGTACGACAATATACTCAATATTCGTCGGTTAGTTACATGTGATGAGTTCAACTCAGATCGAACACGATACGTCCATGTATCTAAAGGAAAGATTACTGCTGTTAACACTTTAACAGGTGAAACAGTTTCAGTATCTAAAGAAGAATTTGATGCATCTGATACATATGTAGGCCCAAATGCTGGCAATGTTGGCAGGTTAAATTTTAACGCGAAGAAAATAAACATATACAATTCTTTAGACGAATTACAATTTGAATGTTATGGCAACTTTAAATCTATATGCAACGAAAATAACCTACCGCGAGGCGCACTTCACCGAACGTATCTACAAAACTCAAAAATCCAAATGACTAATCGAACTGGTAAGAACACTCTATATATTGGATGGTATGCGAGATACGCATAACGACCACGCGCCAGTCTCTTTAACAAGCAGCTCAGTTGTCTTGATCATACAATCAGAGAAATTCTTATCAAAGGGGCGATTTAACCCCTTTGTAAACGTGTGAAATGACCTCCCATCCATCCGGGCAATAATGGGAGTAAGGAATGTCTGAAGTTTCTGAGAATCTTGTTTCTCGTACATCTTCATTCGATCACCGAGCGTATCGTTCATGATTCAATCCTATAACGTAAAGACGCAATCCACTTTCGTCTAGTAAATGTAATCGCTTAAAAATTGTACATGTTACTAGATGATAGCCATTGTGGAACTCGATTAAGTCTCCAACAATAAAAGTACGACTAGCTTCTGGGTCAATACTTCTAGTATCTAGAACTTCATCAGTGATTCGGTCAACAATTTCTAATAGCATTGAAATTATTCCTCGTTAAAAACGGAAGTTGTAGCGTCAATTGCAATACCAAGAGCTTTCATAACCTTGGTCTTAACTAGGGTGTTCGGAATCCGTTGCTTATCTTCCAATGTGAACCCGATCAGTTCCCCACATACTGCAACAGCTGAACTACGACACAGACCGGCATAGCAATGTACTACCACGTTATGTTTTAGTGTGTATGATGTACGGAGAATCTTAGCAATTTCAAATGCTTGTTCATCACTAATTACAGTGCCATATTTCTCATCTTCCACATCATCGAAGGTAAATTCGTGTATACGAGCAAAGTCTTCGATTCTGGAGGCAGGGAGAAACTCTTTTTGGTCAGTATCCTTGATACGGATCAGAATTGTATTGGCACCAATTTCTTCATGGAAGCCGTGTTGAATATCATACTCAGAGTAATGTTGAATCCACGGAACATACTGTTTATTACATTTACCACATCCTGTACAATCTTTAACTTCATTGAGAGCATCAGCAGCAGCCTTAACACGAGTTGGAATCTCTCCGATCCAGTTGTTCATTAGGTCCGTTGCTAGTTGCTTATAGTTTGTCAGTTTCTTGTCACACATTTTCTTTCACTTCCTTGTCAAAATTGTTTAATGCTGTTAGGACTTCATTATATGTGAAGTCATCAAAAATGTCAACAGATCTTTCGTAGAACTCGTCATCTGTACCTAGATACTCACAAAGTTGACAGAATACCACAGGGTGATCAATCTCGTTAATTGGTTTCATCGTCTTCCCAGAAAAAATTACACCAGTAAAACTTACCATCAATAATGCGAATATTTTTGCAGGGTGGTGGAGTAACTGGGAATCCCCAACGACAATGATTCATTGAAAATGTACCATCAGAGTTCTCTGTCCAATGCGATCCATCACAGAAACATGTTGAGTTATTAAAATATCGGAAATCGTGTTGGAACATTGGGAAAACAATATTCCCATTATCATCGACGGTGCCAGTAAATCTCAGACTCTCTACGTGATTAGCACCAGTAATGTACATATGACCATCGCGGAAATATATTGCAAAATAATGCCCGTGCCCAAGTGCTTTATTTGGGTTAGGATTGTAGAAAATATCTGCTACCCAATCACTCATCTGACCATTCCTTAGCTTCAATGGACATTGCCCTACGTATGATGTACCTGGATGTTTTTTCAGGATGTATTCTCGTTTAACAATTGGAGCAAAGTTTGTATGGATATCACTAAAGTTAATTGGAGTCATAATGTCGTTTCTTTAAAGATTTCATTTTGCGAAACTGAGAAGGTGTCATATTTACAATAACACCTTCTAGGTATTCTGCTAAGAACATTAACCATATGTATCGGGCAGATTGTTTATCTGTTAGTTGATTAAATTCACAGAAATGTGCCCTATTAGGTTCACTCATTCCACATTCTCGCATAGCATTAAAGATTATGTCTTTAACTATATGCGCATCCATATCCAAATCGTTAAGTAACCCTAATATTGCATTACACGAATATTTGGCGGTCATGTCGTTTATATGTGAGTGCCCATCCGATAGACACCTATTAGCTGCTACTCGAATGATATCGGATACTGCGATTGTGTTCATGATTTACCGAATCCAAATTTAGTCTTAATAATTTCAGTCAGTGATAACTTCTTTTCAAAGAGAACTGCTGATAATTTACAAATTCCAATACTGCTCCTAGCATCGCTACAACGTATTACCTCTAGTTCTCCTGTTATAACATTTCTCCCAACTACTGGATGAGTGCATACATCAACAGCATCATCACATCCGCGTATCACTTCATGATGCTTACAATCTTTACAAAATTTAGTTGTCATCTGACATTGCTTTCAAAATTGCTTCAGCGTGTTGGCGAGCAGCAATTCCTCGACAATGTAACATCACTTTATCTGCAAATAATGTTGCGTTTAGTTTACCATCAGAAATGGACTCATTATATAGTTTCTTAATCATTGGGTGCATTTTGAATCCCTCGTTACAATTTCGCGAACAATCGTGTATGGACGATCTTTTAGCCCAACATAATCTGGATATAATGCTGCCATCGAAACGTCTACCCAACGAGTCTCTAATCGGGTATTGACAGGAAACAGTCGTTGAAACCATGCAGGTGTACAATCTCGTTTAAAGTGATCCCACCAAGTACATGTAACAACTACATGAGTCGAATGATTAGTAGGAGTAAGGTTCTCTTGCCAGTGTGTTTTATCCAGACGCACTAACATATCTTCTAGAGCATGGTCAATGAGCTCAACTGTTAAATTTTCTCGTGGAATAGAACATTCAATTCGAGAATGTACTTGAGTTAGGATTCTATCGACGAATGATACAGTGATGTGCTTGTCAATCATATACCAATTTTGATATCAATGTGTTTAACAGGCATAATAGGATACATATCAACATCAACAAATGCATCGCCACATCTAGTGATCATAATGTTACGTATCTCTGCTCTCACGATAGGAGAGTTTGGTTGCTTGACAAGTTTTAACAGTTCTGTATTAATCCGTCTATACAGAGCAATCTTTTGTTTTCGCATACTCATTCTGCGTATTTTAGCAGAGATATAGATGGTACCTAATGGTTGGAAGTGCATTATATGTTCTCAAGGATTTAAGTTCATTAATAATTTCATCCAGATATATTAATTCTTCCCGATGATTATTAAAATGTTTAATGATGCTCTCGTTGTGAGTAATAACTCTTATTGCTTCGAATATCTCATGTTTATACCAACGATAATATAACGAACAGTTGCTAAAATACTCGATCAGAGTTTCAATATCCGTTTGCATACATTAAATTCCATGAAGATGTAGTTGATGGATCGTTTGAACAGTATAACGTAACTACATAGTAATCATAATATGTATCTGGGATGCTCCACCATAGAGATTTCCATAATCTAGTACGTCGTGTTATTTTGCTACGAGCAACAATCTTAAAATCATCATTTTGATGATATAGATATAATTGTTGCGTAGTTACCTCTACCGCATATGTGTTGGGTGGCTGTTCATTAACTTCTTTATACTTTTCTGAAAATTCAGTCAGATATTGTGGAAAAGAAGATTTAAATGGAAATCTACACGAATTGTCAATAATACTCATCGTCATATGATAGTCCTTTAAAATTGACGATACAACACAACTTCTTTGGCGTACACTACGCCAGATGTTCTACGGAACGATACTTCGCCTTCCGGAACCTTGTATATGACAAACTCTGCAGATACAAGCTGTTTACCACTTCGAATTTCGGATTCATATGTATGAACTATGGTTGCTACAACTGGTTCATTCTTAGGCCTTGGATATTCTTTAATATATGAGTCGTAAAATGGATACATCATCAAAACAATCCAGGTAGTAATAGGCACTACAAATGATTGAGAAGTTGAAATTTTTGTATATACAGTTTCCAAATATATGAGGTATGCAACTATGGATGGGATAATTGCTGCTATTGCCATCCACCAAAATCCTAAATGTGAGTTGTTAATGTCCTCAATAACCGTTGTAGTGTAGTACAGTGTGTTCATTGCTTACTGTGTCCTTTGTTAGTGAGCGAATTATAACACAAAACTTCACATTGTCAAATACGCCGGTCTGGGAGTCACGTTCAACATAGTTGAAATAATCGCTGAGTGATCAACATGTTAAATATTCAAAAGGAGTTTTATGATATATTCTATATACAAAGTAACATGTTTAGTATCTAATAAAGTATACATAGGGTATACACATAATTTTGTATCTCGCAAGAGGCGACATATAAATTTATCTAAAATAAATCCAAAAACACAATTTCACAGAGCAATACAAAAGCATGGCATTGACGCCTTTGTATGGGAAGTGATTTACCAATCACTTGATAAAAATCACACAAAAAATGTAATGGAGGCATATTTTATACAAGAATATAATTCATACAAGTGTGGATATAATTGTACGTTAGGCGGCGATGGGCAATCGCCTGGACACACAATTATGATCGATTCGAATAACGCGCCAAAGATTGTTGACATACATTCAACCGAATCTAAAACAATGCGCGGAATTAATAAAGGAAAGGTTGTTGCTCGAGATATTGACGGGAAATGTTCGATTATGTTAAAGACTGACTATGATGCTAGTAACAATTATGTAGGTGTTAACAAAGGAAAATTGACAGCAAAAACAAAAACTGGCGAATTTGTTCATGTATTAAAGACTGATCCGAGATTGCTAACAGGAGAACTAGTTGGAATGCAGAAAGGAAAATTGTCAGTGAAAGATATCAATGGAAAAACTTGCCAAGTGTCTGTTAATGATCCAAGATTGATAACGGGAGAGCTAGTTGCTGTTAGTAAGGGTATAACGTCAGTGAAAGATATTAATGGAAAAACTTATAAAGTGCCTGTTAATGATCCAAGGATTTTATCAGGAGAGCTAACGAGCACAACAACAGGGACTGTTATTTGCGAGAACATACATACTGGAGATAGATTAGTATTATCAATCAACGATCCAAGATACATATCAGGTGAGTACCAGCATATAAACAAACTCTATATTACAGCAGTCGATATCAATGGGAACAAATTTAGAATAAAAAAGACTGACCCACGATACATATCAGGAGAACTAGTAACTAAAAGTAAAACACATATTATTTTAGTAAACGGCAAACCTACCCGAGTCAGATTAACTAAATCGTTAGATACGCAGGCAATGGGATAACATTTAGCATAGATGAGATAATCGCGGTGTGATCTTCCCACAAAATAAGATCATTTAGAGCATAGTCAATTGGTACCCATTTAACCTCAGCTGCATCATCTGCTGCGCGAACCTTAGGCAACGTGCCATCGGGATTTGGTTTAATGTCAAAATGTACTGCTAGTGTGTTACGTGGAATACCAAATGATCGCTTAGGAGAATCAAACAATTTAGTTGATACTACTGATCCACGTAGCACTTTATTAGGAACTTTAATGTTAGTTTCTTCTTCTAGCTCACGCAGAGCACATTCGAAGAATGTTTCATTGTTGTTCTTAAACCCACCAGGCAGTGCCCAACACCCTCGCCCAGGAGCACGCATACGTTTTATCAACACAATATGTCCCAGACACACAGCAAGTGCATCGCCACAGTTAAAATTCAGAGTATCTGGGTAGGGATAGTTCTTGAACTGCTCTGGCTCAGTTTTTGTATAGTATTCCCAATCTTCACGAACCGTTACTGGGATTACAGCACTGTTATAGTTGAACATCTGTTCGCGGATTTCTGTAGCATTAATAACTACGGATGATTGAACTTCGCGATAGTTCCAATCTGGGAACAACTTTAGATAGTACGTGGAGGAATCTTTATCGTAACCGAAAAGTGTTACGGGAGCATCGCCAGATACAGATTTAACTGTTTGACGAACATCACTCGTCCACTGATCATCAGTGTATGGATAATCGTTTAGAGGTAGTACCGTATAATTTTTAAATCCTTGTTGATGCATCATGGATCTAATTGCCGCCATTCGAAACTTTACGTCCCAAGGATTTTTAATCGATGGACAAGCATTTGCAGATCCAACCAGGATAATGAGATGCTCTGATTGTGTAGCTGCTTGAGCAATTGCTACACGATGTCCAGCATGTGGCATCGGAACCTGAAACCGACCAATGAATACGCCAAACTTTACCTTATGTGACATTTTTGAAACTCCTTCTATTATGTCCAAATGTTTTTCAGAAATTATTGTTCTTGGGAGACAGTAATGTTACCATTACTGCCCCTAACACCATGACAATATAAAATGTAGGGTCATCAGTCTTAACGCCAATTTTGGCAGAAATAATTCCCCAAATTACACCCCAGATAAAACTTGCAATCAATCCGCGCATTTTGAAATGCCTTCTAATGAAACTCTAGATTATAACACAAACCGTTCAACAAATCCTAACCTTTGTGCCAATAGGTACTGGCTTAGTAAAATCTACAGTTCCTCTAACGATACCGGATGGCGTAACCCATGTTTCGTTTACTACTCCATCGTAGCCATATTTAGCATAGAGTTCATTCATAGTAGCTTCGATAAATTCTGACTCATAGCATGTCAGTAGTCGGATACTGTCACCATCACTATTCTGTAGTTCCCAACCATATGGACCATGATCATATATTTGTTTGAATACTAACAATCGACCATCACTCAATGTAATTTTAGATGTCATTTGTATTTCCGTTTAATCAATTCAATTTGCTGCCAGTGTAATTCAATACACCTACTTCTTAGCCCTTCGAGCGTTTCGTGCATATACTCTATAGGAGTAAGACCATCTCGTTTATGTAGATCGTGGATAATGATTAGCTGTTGTTTAATTTTAACTAACTCTACCCTAATCTGATCATACGACATAAACTGAGCGGGGATTAACCGCTTAGGCAATTTTGATTTAGGGGGCTCTTTTGTCATAGGCACAATTGTATAAATTGTCATTTAGTCAATCCGCGTAACTGTGCATGATCACTCAAAACCTCTTCAGCTGAAGAGGTGGTTACAAAATTCGCAGTTACGTCATTGCACAACAATGTAATTGGCTGACCTTCTACATAGTCATAAACTGTTGCAAACACGCGATTACATGAATCATCGTCTCCTGTACTCACATCAATTGAAACATCCATTCCTATAAGCGAATTTAACGAGAATGTTTCCTTTTCGAGATCCTCGCGAATAGTCTTGATACAATATTTCAACAGTTTAGTAGAACTTATTGAAAGAGTTTCGTATGCGAGAATATTATTCAGATCGGAAATTAGTTGTAAATGATTCATTTTTAACATCTCATGTTAGGACAAATTATAACATGAATCAATGTTGCCTGTACAGCTTCCAAGCTAAAATTTCCGCAAATATAGATAGATTCATTCGACGAACCTTTTCAAACTCTACTGAGTATTCTTCATACTTGCTCACATCAATTCGAGTATAGTCTCCTGTTCGAGTAGCTATCATACACTCATAAATCAGTTTGAAATTTTTAGCAGCAACTAATTCTAGCATGCTCTCGAAGTGCATACATTCTAGTGCAATCGATACAGAACTCTGATGATGTTTTTGAAATTTATACCAGATACTCATTTCGGCATCCGAATACATCTTCTTCAGTTGAATCGTAGCATACCGACGAGTTTGAAGAATTGTTCTAGCATTACTAGTTTTTCTATACATTCGATATGATGTGAGCATATGACGATTAGTAGCAACAAACTTTACTGCTTCTCGTCGCTCATTAAACCAGTTATCAATCAAAGTAGCATATTGAATAACAACCTGTGGATATTGATCACTTGATGCTAAAACAACTTTAGCAATTCTATGTACTCGGTGCATGATTATTTTGCCTCTACAAGACAACTGGAGATCATCAAACTTGATTTATAACCGTTTGACCAAAGTTCTCCATCCCATCGCTCAATAACATGGAAATGGAATTCTGGGCCATTGTAGACATCTCCAGTGACAATAACACGAACACCATCAAGTTCTGATGCAGTATTTACAATGATAGCATGATCATTATTTTCAAATTTCTTCATGATATAGTTTTCCTTAGTTAGTTCACAATGTTGGATTATTTTACCTTACTTATCTTAGAGAGGCAGCTAGAAATCAGTTCAATTACGCGATAGCCACTATGCCAAGGTTCTCCATCACATCGTTCAATAATGTAAAATTCGCAACCGGAGATTAATGTGGCCCCTGCTACTATAACCAATACGCCATCCATATCCGTTCCTGTGTTAACGATGACGGCTTGCTCATTATTTTCAAATTTCTTCATAATGTAGGTTTCCTTAGTTGGTGCTCAGATTATATGTTAATCTCATCTAAAAGTAAAGAAATTTACAATCTTTTCAGTGATCGTCTGCTTCTTAGTAACAAACCATTTACCCTCAACTGAGCACTTAGATGGATCATTTCTTACGTAGCATGCTTGCATGATTACTCTATCACCTAAATGAGGAGACCTACACAAGATCATGAAATCTCCAGCATATGATTCCGAATTAATACAATTCTTACATGCGTTTACTTTGTGATGTGCCATTTGCTTGTCATCCAGACAGTGAAAGGAACAGTATTTTTATCATATTCAATTCGCTCAAGAATGTTATTATCCTTGAGCCACATCATAGCATGATAGTCATAATCAGTTGACCCATTCTCGTCTGTAAACTTTTGAAAATGAGTAGATATCATGAATGTATGACCTTTAGCAGCATTATACGCCGCTTCAATCATCTTGTTTGGAAATTTGCTCATGTCGAATCTTTACTAAATGTTCTATTGCTTCTAAATATGGCTTAACTTCAGATTCCCTTTTAGCTGTTATATCGCTTGATCTAAACAATGTGTAACGAGTACCCGGGACGAGTTCAAGATCGAAGTCGTCATCAGTATAGATGGAAATCTCTACTCTATCGGGTAGACATGATAGGATGAGTGTTTGGTTAGTCTCAACTGTAAAATTATCACACCCATCCATCAACTTCTCAATAGCATAGTCTCTGACAGAATACCATGCGCGCTCTTTAAAGTTACCGAACATATGTTGAATAGGATTTACACTATTCAACATATTAACAGCTTCATTGATTGGATCAGTATTCGGATTCACATATGCACACAAGCGCACGTCAGGCATATCGTAAGAGGAATCAATTTTTGAAATCTCTTTAAAAATTAAGTCGATTCCAAGTTGTAGTGCTTCAATATTAGTCATGTTTAAAGGATCCTTCCAGCAAAAGTTTATACGTGTCAGTAGAGATGTGATCTCCATTGTACGTGTACCAATCTGGTTTAGCACTGTGGCGCAATAATATACGTTCTGTAATAGTGTCAAAATCACGACGAGTCATGTAGTAATCTCCAAAGCACTCTTCTGGGAATTCTTGTAAATTATACACTCGGTCTGGGTCTAGATTGTACCCACGCCGCATACACTCATCTTGTAGCCGTGCATATCTAGCCTTTAGGAATTTCAAGCGAAGATAGAAAAACGATACATGTCCAGTATTCAGCGTAAAATGCCTAGGACATTTCCCAATTACATCATATAGATTCCTACCGTTTAGTGATCGACGGAGGGAAGCGTACACCATAGGTAGCTCTCGGTATTCTGCTATCAGATGCTGGTCTAGTAGGATTGCTGGGTCAAGATCTGCGTTAATTCGAGTCATCTAAAGTATCTTCCTTTGTATGACTCTATTATAGTGGAACCTTACAAGGTAGTCAACTTGTAAATGGGGAATTTACTGCTATAGGAGCAGGAATATCGAAGAATTCTTCAATAATTGTAAAATTATCAGGAGTTGGTGGGACCGTATCTGGAATACCAACAGCAGTAACATCTACTTCTCGCCCCACCGTGCCACCAGCATCAATTTTAGTTTTAACCGATGTGATCATCTGTGAGGTTACGTTTTGGTACGGTCCAATAAATTCCACCTTTGCAGTAAACGTAAGAGTCCCAACAACTTCACGTCTTGTAGCCATTGGCCCCTCGTAAGAATCGTCTAACTGAACACCAGCAAGACTGATAGGCACATCTTTAACAATGCCTAATTCTGGCAAAGCATTGATGGTTAAATCATATTGGGGTGCGAAAAATGGGATGATCTGTTCAACAATCTGAAACATATCATCAAGAGTCTTAGTTATTACATACACATTCAGTGTTAGTGTGTATGGGACAGGGGTGTATGTGCTTAGAAACTGTCCATTCGTATTTGGGGAACATGGGCGATACTGAGTAAACTTGTTGAGTTTACGTGAAGCATCATACTGTATGCCTGCTATCTCGAACCCAATACGTGGGAGGGAAATTAGAACCCGAGTATCAATCTCAGATTCTTCTTTTGCGCGAGAGTACCATTTTTCCTTATTACCGTAGCTAACAGGTACATCTATCAACTGTTCAACTGTATTAGATTTGTTAAATCGTTGTATTTTAATATCACTGAAGATTTGTCCAAATGCAACAATGATTTTACGAGTTATACCATGATAATATGGCTGATTAGAAAGCATGTGAGATTCCTTGATTGGTAGTTACAATTATTTAACTACCAATCAAGGAATGTGATTACTTTTTAAATGCTTCTACAATAGACTTACCTTTATCGGAAATCTTAGCAACTGCTAAATCTGCGGCGTCATCACCTAATGACCAATTCTGACGTTGGATCTCGATTAATCCTTTACGGTACAGTGCTTCCATAATCAGGAAGGTTCGGAAAGAGTTAAACCTAACCTCCAGTTCATCCTCTACAATGTCAATACCCTCGGTAACCATACACACGAGTGTTGACAGTAGGATATCTTCATTGAAGGCATCCATTGGCTCAGCAGTATCTACTCGTGATAGAAAATATTCAATAATCGAACTAGGAAGTTGTCCGATCATATCACCTGTAGATGCAAATGACATCCCATCCAAAACTTTCCTAGCTAGACAGGACGCAATTATCATCGAATCCTTCTTGGCAACCAAATTAATATCAATTTGCATGTTTTTCTCGCAGTGAAATAAGAGTGTTTAGTGGCCAGCCAAGTACATCACACATTACCTGGTCTGTTAGAGAAGGGAATAGTTGACTAATAGATTTGTCTTTAATGGCAATTAGCAATTTAGCCTCGTTTGCAGTCAATTGTTCCAGCCATTGAATGAAAATCTCTTCCTTTTTATACTGCTTCACTGTTTTGTCATACATTGTGTACAGTTTAGTGGATAGATTGAGAATTTCTAGAGGAGAATTGCCAGTTTCGTACAGACTGGGGATGTATGGGGGATCTGATGTCGGCATGCCCATTTTAAATGTTGGATTGAGAGCATACCCAAGAACTGTTGTGATCCTAGAATCAGTTTTAATGTGGGACTTGATTACGTCTGCTGGAGTTGTGGACTTGTTTGCCTTATCCAACACTTCCCATAAACTAATGTTTTTAAAATTAAGTTGTTCTGCCATATTTGTTTATCCTTTACTTGCCAAAATTTGCTGTAAACTACCTAACTGCTAAAGACAGTTAGACTTTCTTACCCTGTCCCCATTCAAACTAGCTCTTACTGAGCTAGATTTCTCAATTTTACTTGAATGTTTCATTAGGGTCACTGGGATTTTTATTCCCACTTCCGTAGTTTCACCGGAAGGTATTATTTGGTCATAACAATCAAGTTGACCAAAATTTTTAATGTTCGTTGCAGCGTTTAAGTCGCGATCATGATGTGCTCCGCAGTCTGGGCAAGTCCACTCTCTTATACCTAAGTCAAGTTTAGTTAACTTATGCCCGCAAGACGAACAAGTCTTTGACGATGGGAACCATCTTGATATTTTATGCACGGTTCTGCCTGCCCACATAGATTTGTAGCTGATCATAGATACTAGAGTTGACCAAGCAGACTCTTGAATTTTTCTAGCCAGTCGCCTATTCTTTAGCATGCCAGATACGTTCAAATCTTCGAAGTATATCGCGTCATAGTTATTAACTAACCATCTTGAGAGATCGTGATAGTAGAAATTACGAATGTTAGTGACTTTAGCGTGGCATTTTGCCACGATCAATCGTTGCGCTTCATAATTCTTACTACCGCGTTTCTTTCTCGACAGCTTACGCTGCTGCTTTTTTAGCACTCTCTTGGCTTTCAAGAGCATTTGTTCTGGATGATCGAATTTGATCCCAGAGCTAAGGATCATAAGATCCCTGAGTCCTAGATCGATACCGACTTCCAATCCAGTAGATGGAAGTAAAGCAATATCTTCCTCTACAAGAATACTTATAAAATATTTTCCAGCTGGGGTTTTTGAAATTGTTGAAGTCTTAACTGTTCCGTTAAATTTCCTGTGTATAATGCACTCTACGGACTTTATTTTCGGTAATACAACAATGTTCTTTTCAAAATCAATCTTAACTCCACGAGTCCTATAACTTTGACGAGTATGTTTCGATTTGTATTGAGGAACAGAAACCTTTTGTCCTTTACGTTTACCCTTAACTGAATCAAAAAAGTTTTTAAATCCTGTTGCGAGATCCTCTGATGCGTGTTTTAAGCACCAGTCATCTATACCTTTTAACCAAGAAGTATCAGTTTGTTGTTTGAGTTTTGTAATTTCTGTGTTACAATCAAAGTTACTGAGATGTTTCTCTTTGTTTAAAAATCTACGTTTGTTCTCTGCAAGAAAGTGATTGTAGATCCAACGCTTCGCGCCAAAGAACTGAGCCAGCATAGAGCATTGCTCAGCTGTCGGTGTTAGTTCATATTTGTAAGCGCGAAGTTGAAGCATGTTAAATAACAATTGTGTCTATATAACTATTTAAAGTGAACACAATTCCTCCTAACGATCTTTAGTCGTTAGGTTTCCTTGCTAAAATATTGACGAAATAATCTTCGAGCTCTTTGCTCTCGAATGATACCAGAATATCACCATCAGATGTTAGTTGCATAATGAGCTCACTAAGATCAGTGTGCTGCGCTAAAAACTGATTAGTTGTTTTATCAAACGCTAGATACTGAGTATCTACTTGTTCAACCAGAACCTTAGGTATTAATAATTTAAAAGTAGGTTGTTCATCTTCAGCGTCATCACTACTAGATCGACCTAAGTTATACGCAACGAAAATTGCTGTAACAAACCCTGAAATAAATGCAATTAGTGTTTCCATGTTAGTTATCCACGTCTTGAATGTAGAATGTGTTGGTCCCGGTTCTAGTCATCATACACAAAATTGTACAGTCCTCAAACGTAGTAGCAAAACAGTATTGATTACCTTTACTAGTTTCGCTAATCTTGCCAAACTAATAATTTCCTGAACACGATTAATATCATCAATATCGCTTAGAGACGATTCGTTGTTAATAATGATTCTGGAATTCATTATACCACCTTATTTGCTAGTTTGTACAACAAGTTTAGCGCATCACTCTCCCACGCTTCCTTACAACGATGTTTCTGGACAATGTCTGATGCCAGAGTTTCCAACTCTGTTAGTCGATCCTCTGTGGATTGATCAGGTACATTTCTCTCGAGCCGATAGATATCATCCTCCAGGTCTTCCATCTGGTTTTCGAGATCATACACCTCTCTTTTATGAGCATCAATACATCCCTTAAGGTGGTCATGTAGCGCCTGATCATTAGGATACTTCGCGTTCACATGAGCAATTAGACTATCAAATATGTAAATCATTTAATTTTCCCAATAAGTTGCATTCGTGCATACCAATCGCGGTATGCGTATTGAGGAGTTTTGCCGCTACCAATCACATGTTTTCCTTCACATACCCAGTTATACCATGCCCAGCAGCACTTATAAAGTCTAGGCTTCTCCATCACATACCCTTAGAGAAAATGCATACACTCGGATCACGATCACACCGGGAAACTTGATGTGCTACCATAAGCATACACACAATCGATATTGTCACATATAGGGAAAAATATTTCACATCAAATCCTGGTTCATTAAAAATTTAATTGTCTTAGCACCAATTATAACTCCGATTGCTAAGCCTATCAAGAAAGAAATAATCATTATGTATGTTTAATTACTTGTATGCCAGCGCGACGAATAGCTTCCTGACAAATTGAACAAGGAGATGCATTACCATACCCACCACTCTTTAATGTACGGCTTACAAAGATGCTATATGCCTTATCCAAATCCTGACATTTCAAAATAGCATCTACTTCAGCATGCAAATAGATAGCTTCTGGTTTACCAACAAACTTACCAAGTTCGAACATGAGCGTGTGAGTCTTAGTGTAAGAATTCTTACCAATACTAAGAATTCTGCCACGTTTGTCGTAAATGATTGCCGTAATGTCTTGTTTCTGTCTCATGGTGCTATTGTAGCACGATGTGTGTCCATTGTCAAGAACAGTTCAACAAAGTGATCGAACTTAATTGTTTCTAAACTATTACCTTGTGCAGCATATTCATCAGCATAAGACTTTACTACACTGGAAGTATACCAATCAAGACCTTCTCGTTTAGCGTTACAACAATACACACTACCACTAGAGTTGTAGAAGTTAATTACATCTCCTACAACATCATATTTCATAATAGTGGAACTAATCTTCCAACTACGCCCATAAGTGTAACCACCTTGCCAACCAGCAGCTACACGAAATGTTACTTCATTGTTAACAATTGACATTACAATTTGCCAATTATCCGGCTCATACTCGCGGTACATAATTATCCCAAAGGTGTTTAATTTTTAAGTGAATATCCTCTTTAGACTCTGACAGTAAAGTTTCTACTGGAATATTCTCCCATACATTACGAATAAACGCGCCCAGTTCTTTCCCTGTCAGAGCGGTCAATTCCATGATAAACTTAGAATTTGCCTTTTCTTGTGTAGCTACACGAACTGCCTTGTTATGTTTACCATGCTCGATTAACCGATCATACTGAACTTTAGCATGAGGAAATGCTTCAAAGATTAGGGGCAGGTATACTGACTTGTCTTTGCTAAATTCAAAACGGTTTAGCGTAGCAGCATGTTTCTCACACCACTCTAACAATGCTGTATACATTGGGCGCTTACTGTCTCGATACCTAGCCTTAGCGTTACGATTATCAAACAAGTAAATGTCAGGGTTAAAATACTTAGACTTAGATACCCATTCAAACACTTCTGTTGGATTAGCAGGGACCCTCTGGGTTTCCCACCAAGTAGTATCTAAGTCAATGAATTTGTAAACATCAATTAGGTTATCTGAGAGACTAACATCACCTACAAACGTATCATCATACCAGACAGGTAGGTATAGCTCTTCATGGCCATGTTTCATGCCAAGTTTGTGTAGTATTCTACCAGCAACATTAGCAGAATCTCCATAACACATCCAGTTAGCAGTATAGTCCGGATTCTTGCTGAATACAAAATCAACTTGAAACCCATTATAGTTGAACGACCACGTTGGACCGTTCTTTACTAACTCATCACTAATTTTCCTAATCGTTTGTTCGACGTATGCTTTATCATACGCAGACGATATAACTAGGTCAATATCTCCAAACGATTCCTTATCAGTAAATTGTGCCGGAGCATACAATGTAAAAATTCCATGCTGCATGAAGTGTGTTAATATAACATCTTCAATCTCAAAATATTCTTCCCGACTTACTCGTTTACTTGGCACAGATAGTGCATTGCCGCCCATGATAAATGTTCCTTTAGAAGAATCCAACAAACCCCAGTATACTACCAAGGGGTGCTACAAAGATGCCAATAATCTTAATCGCAAGCATAATAGTGATATCACCAATTGATGGGGGTACGTTAATAAATATTTGTACAATATTAGCAATCCATCCAGTCGCTGCTAGGATAAAGTAGATGGCAAATGATTTAATAAGTGATTCGATGTTCATGATATAGTAATCCTTCTAAGTTTGGAAATTTTCAATCGCCTAAGTGCAGTATTTAACTGGGATAAGTGATTGTAATAGACCACAACAGTAAATCTATAATTATCACTACCTCTACATCGCCTAATCCTAACAACCTCATACAATTTATGCTTAGACGTTGTTAAGAGATTACGAAATCTGTAATCAACTCGTTGCATCAAAAATTGGAATAGATTTCAGACGTGGGCACCCAACGATTCCGCATACGTTCAATAGCCTCTTCCGGTACATTATGTACACTACCATAATTACCAGTTGCTTCAATGATTTCAATGTTGTAATCATATTTCTCGGCAAGATCGAGATATGGACGAATCTCTTTCAGAGTAGTAAACGTATTTGAAACGATCACGTCACATCCATTTTTCATGGATGTTTCTGTATTAAACTGGCACGACTGATGAGCAAAACGAAGTTTGGATGCATCGAAATTATAGTTATCGTTAGCATCCATAAAATACTGATCTGCTTCAAAGTGAAAGGTTGTATTGCCTTCCAAGTTGTTATTGAGTTGAATGGACTTAGCAAGTGTGCTTTTTCCACTACCCGGAAGTCCACGAATAATTGTAAGGGTTTTGTGTTTGTTCATAGTACAATTTTACAATAATTTAGGTCAACTGTCAATTTCTGAAACAAAAAGATCCTCTAAAAGATCTAATAAATCAGCATTGCTCATAGTCTCGAGACAATCAAGTTGATCCATGTAGATATAACTCTCTAAGATCAACTCACGAATTCTATCAATCACCAGATTTCGCATGATAGTCCTCATCTAGAATTGGACGCTTACGCATCTCCCGCACCAGATCTTCAATACAATATGGCATCAGACTGTTTCCGTCCATTCCAATATCCATACATCTAACTTCTGGGCCAAACGTGTTTCGATACTCAGGGTACGAATGGTGGTGACCATGAAAATGAATGGCACCATGCCGTTTAAATAAAAATTTAACTATAAAGGCAAAATATATGATAGGAACTCCGTTTGTATATATTCTAAAACATACAAGAACTAATAGATATTATATCGGATCTAGGTATGCGAAGAAGTGTGATTTTAGAGATCTATTAACAGCAAAAGGATACAAAACATCGTCAAAGTTAGTTCATGCTATCATAGAAAGTGAAGGGTTGGCAGCATTTGTAATCAAGAAGATTCGTTTATTTGAAAATAAAAATTCTGCAATTGAATATGAGTATAAACTTTTAAAACGAGTTAATGCTAGTAAAAATGATAAGATAATTAATATAAACGATAAGCAAATGCTGGCAATTAATGATGAATCAATTAAATTACGAGTAGTAAACGATCGTAATAGATATTTAATATCTAAATTTAATACAAGCAATTTAGCTGAAATACGAGAGCAGTTATTGCCTTGTATAGAAAAATTTTATACAATATCAAAAATACAGGAACTAACAAAGTGTAATGTTCGAATACTTAAACAAGTATTACCAGAATTAACGGATAAACAATATATCAAAAAGGCAAAAAGTTTAGCAATAGATAATCCAATAACTAAAATGAAATTGAGTGTTGCGTCAATTGGGAGAAAACAGTCTCCAGAATCTATTGCTAAATCCAGAGAAACTCGAACTCGAAATGCTAAGCCTAATAAAAATAGAGGTCGTGCTCGAGCCGATATTCCAGCTAAAGATCCAATTTCAGGAAACAAACTAGGACTAATTGATAAAACAGATCCTAGATGGAAGACTGGAGAAATTGTATCAGCTAATAAGGGAGTATCATCTAAACTAAAGGGTAAAACAAAAATGATGGACTCATCTGGCAATACAGTGTTGATAGATAAGAACGATAATTTGGAAAATTTAACAAAGTGGGTAATGCCGGACGACTTACATCAAAAAGTAAAGATAGCGTCTAAGATGGGCAGTGATGTTAATAAATTAAAAAAATGGTACACTAATGGAACTGATAACATTTTTGTTAACCCGGAAGTCATGGAAGTTCCTAAAACGTATGTATTAGGAAGGACTTTGCCAATTACTCACAGATGTACCAATTCATCAAAAAATAAAAAATGGTACACAAACGGATCACATAGTATTTTTATCCATGGTAATCCTCCAACTGGATACAAGCCGGGTCGGCACGCTCGCTCGCTATACGCTGAGAAATAAGGTCATCTATACAATATGGCATTAAATTATTTGTATCCATTCCAATGTCGCATGATCTCCCATTGATCCATTGTAGACTAGAGGTATGCCGATGGCCAAAAAAATGAAAACTATTGCGGCGTTTCCCATTCCATTCTAGGATTGGGAAGTGCATCATCATGATTTGTTGCCTAACATCATCAACAACAAACGTCTGTTCCTTGTAATCCCCTTCCCATACTACCCCCATTAGGGATTTTTGAGAAGCAAACTCTGTAGAGCGTCGCAGCTTATGATCATGGTTACCCCACACGATAACCTTGCTACCATTGATACGTTTGAGGAACTCACATGCACGAGCAGGTGGCATAAATGCAATATCGCCAAGAATATACAACGTATCTTCTTCTGTAACAACTGAGTTAATGTTAGAGACAATAGTCTCGTTCATCTGATCAACATCAGTAAAATGTCCGCGTGTAGGAGGACAATAGTTAATAATTGCCCGGTGACCTAGATGTAGGTCAGATGTAATGTAATTAGCCATTTGGAATAACCTTCCATTCTTTAAGTTTTAAAAAAAATTTTACATAATATCCAAACTGAATTGGATTATGTGTGGGATCTGGCAAAGAATCGCCAAAATAATTAATCAACAGTTCAATATCTTCGTCACTCATCTGCATAATCAACTACCTTCAACCATTCTTGTTCTTCTTCATACGTATGAGCAATAAGTCCTTTTTCTTCATGCTCGGCCAAACACGCAGCGCAAAGAGTTTGAAATTTCAGAACATGAAATTCTCGACTACTCGAAACTCCTTTAACCACGTAGGATTGAAGTTTCTTCACAGAATGTCCACAGTTAGCAGTTTTAAGAGTTGTCATAATATATGTTGAAAATGGTTAAACTGATCCAGTTTGGGGTTTAGCAGTACGGGGTAGATCAATTCCCGTACCAGTTGCAATAACACACGAGAGACTCTGCGTAACTCCAAGATGGACGAGAGACCATGTGCCAGTTGTTGAGTTATGATAGATAACGTATTTACTATCATCTCCACGCAGCCGCATCATTGGTTTCTCATCGTATTTTGTTGCAAGTACGTTTAAGATACTCTCGGTAGATGAACAATAAATGTCCATTGATTCTTTACCAGCAAACACTGATAATGATGATAGACATAGGGTTGCTAGTAAAATAGTTTGTTTAAACATGGCAGAGTGATAAAAGTTTAGGTAGACAAATTATAACACAGTTATCACCGTCGCATGGAAGAAATTTCTACAGCATGATCTTTGTTAAGCACGGGAACTGCATTGGATTTGTGTGTTGTTGCGATTCCGATGATCAGTGTACCTGAGTATTTTGGAGATGCACGCAGCGCAGTTGCATCTGTTGTATGTGCAGTAGATAGACTCTTAGCGGATTGTACAGCAGATACATCCCTGGGAGACTCTCCCAGGTTTAATCGTAGAGGTTCCCGTTTAGGTTTAACCTTGGGGGGTTTACGAGCCGTGAGCCATTGCTGATACTCTTCCCACTCACGTTTTTCTTTAGCAGATTTGAATCGTTTAGTAGCCATGTTGGCGATTTTACATGGCTACTGTACCTGTGTCAACCTAGAACCGATGCTAGGTAACGATTAAACGAGTCGTCAGTATTTTTAACAGACTCTCGTATGGGCATGACTGTTGAGTTGTTGACAACTGTTGGGGATGTTTGTACGGGAGTAGCTTGGGATGTTGTACTCATACGAGCCTTCATCTCTTTGTCAATCTCTCGTTGTTTCTCTTCAATCCCATTCAGCTTATCGTCTAGATAGTCAGTTTCTTTTTGAATATTATTACCCACTATCCGATCGATACCAGAAAATATAGTATCGAACATATCATCTTTTGCTTTACCGATGGATGTCCCTTCCATCTTTTCGTTTAGATATGTTCCAATATCCCACCCAGTTATGCCTGCTCCCGCCACTGCTGCGACTGGGCCGGCGAATGTTGCTAAGGTAGCTGCTTTAGTTGCTATAGACCCAGCTGCTTTAGTTGCTAGTGGTAAAATTTTAGATATAGTTTTTGCAATCTTATCTCCTAATCCACCAGTCTTTGGTACAGGAGGTGTTTTTGGACCACTAGGGACGGGGGGAGTTTTACTTGGTGTAGGCGTTTTACTTGGTCCCTCTGGTACTGGACCACTAGGGACGGGAGGAGTTTTACTTGGTCCCTCTGGTATTGGTGTATTTGGTATAGACGGAGAACTGCCTGGTAATATATCCTTTAGTTTACCGATAGAATCTAAGATAGTCTTTACTATCTTCCCGCCAAAGAAACTTAGTAGTGATGTTAGTCCTCCAATTATCGTGAATATGGATTTGCCAAAAACATCCAAAAACAACTTCATCTTATTTCCACTGAAGAACTCAATTAACGCAGTTAGCCCTCCAATAATAGCAGATGATACCTTACCAAAAAAAGAGGTATCAGATTCAATTTCCCCCGTCTTCTTATTAATAGTATTATCCTTATTAGGGGAACCTACTCGCCCAGATTCTAATTCTTTTTCCTGAGTTGATAATGGCTGATCTGCAAAAAAACGCTTTATATGTTTAGACATGTCTAATAATGTATTAGACATGCTTGTTAACAACGATATTTCTTTCTTATCTTTAACATCCTCGGATAGATTATTATCAGTTACATCTGTTACTTCATCTGTATTAGGCGTGTTAACTGTAGGTGCCTTTTCAATTGTTTCATCTAGTGGTAAATCCACATCAATCGTGTTATGATCTATTACTACTACATTTTTATCAATAGTGTGTGTAGGTTGTTGTTTAGCTTCTTTAAATTTTATCTTACCACTATCAGTAGCAGCTTGATTACCATGATTTGTAATATGCGTAAGAGCGTTGTGAAGCATTTCTAAGTTCTTCTCAGATAGCTTCTTCTGATCTTCTAAAAATGTAATACTTTCGTTGTAATATTCATGATTCTCTAGACCAATCTTATCCAACCGTGCCAATATTAATTCATGCACCTCCAGAGCTCGAGAATTTAGTTCAATCAGCTCAGCGAACTTAGTATCATCGGTTCCGCCAGGCCCCGTATCAGTAGGTTTAGCTGATAACAGTGCTGTAAGAGCTTCAGTGTGTTTCTTAAGCTCTCGTAATACTTTATCCTCAACAGGAGCTTCTTTTTTAGAAAACATGCCTTCAACAGAATCAAACACGCTGTCAGTTATCTGTGTAGCACCTCGGGTTATGAAGTTATTACCAAATGTATCATACACTGCGCTCTGCGTCTGAGTACGAAGGTTAGTTACGTTATCCAACCTAGCGGATATGTTAGATAGGATTTCTGCAATTTTCTGTTGAGCATTATTCTGACGAACAACTGAGCTAGTATCAGATATGTTGTTCTGAATCACTGTAGATGTTTGAGGAGTATTTATAGAAGAAACTCCACCACTCTGCTGTGGAGTTGGATTAGGCATTGGCATGATCTTTAGCTTTCTTTTCCATTAGTTGTTGGATTAGGGAAACGTAAACCTCACGCTCAAATGGTATCATGTCTTCCAATTGATCCAGTCCGATATTAAAATCAATTAGGAGTTTAGTGTTTACTTTGTAGTGGTTCTCAAGAGATTCATGCACCAACATCAAATCGAAAAAAGGAATGCAGACCCTCCAGGAGTCTGCGGTTTTTTGTTTTACATTGATGACAATCAAACTCAAGCGTATGTGTAAGTTCGGGGATGGAATTTACATATTGTTCAATTCGAAGAAGTTGTTGCTCATTAAGCATACCTAACCACTCTTCAAATTCTTCATATGTGTAATCAGACTTCTGATAAACAGAATCCTCGTCATACATAGTCTCAACTAAACGGTAGAGAATGTATGTAGATTTATCCCTATTATCATCCTTTACAAGAGCATCTGTCATTGTAGGTAGTCTAAATGTGACCCCAACTGTATCAGTTAGCTTAATATCAGTTACGATTGGAGGACACTCCAACGTAATATCCGTCAACTGCATATTAATCGTGTTGGGTGTACCGCACGAAGAACAACCAATGGTAAACTTTACTTCGGGGCCAACAGAGGCAATTCGTAATTGAACAAAGAAATATGCAAGGTCGGCAGCAGGAACTTTATCTGGATCAATATCCCCATCGCTACAAGATTTTAGCACATCTACAATAGTGGAGAGAATTGTATCCCTATCCTTGGATTCTTGTGCGAGTAACAGCGCTTTTTGTTCCTTAATAACAAAGGGGCGATACTTAACTTTAATCTTGCTTATAGGTAAGGTGGTTACCATTGAGGGTAACGACACTTTAGGTAAGGGTTTCTTCATCAATCAATTCTCCATATTATCGAATATTTAATTCATCGCTCTAAAACACGTTTAAACCGTGCTACAACAGGTTTAAATTTGAAAGTAATACACAGACTAGTATAAGTGTTGAAAAACCTGTTGTAGGCCATTGTTACTGATTGATCACATTTCCAGTGTTTAGTTGTTTGATCATTTCTTGTAATTGTGCCGTAGTACCAACAAATACATTGTTATTATTTGTCACCGTGCCATTATTAACTTGTTGAGACGCAGGGGCGGCTTGAGTTTTCTTAATCCTCGCCTTTCGTTCATGTACATCCATAATCTTTGTAGCAATATCTGATAGATTTGCTAACATTCCATTAAGAACTTCGAATGAACGAGGGGATTCTTCAGCAACCGCAATTCTCTTTAAATCTTCGAAAGCCTCACTGCCTTGTTTCAATAGCTCATATAAGGTATCTCGTACAGCAGCAGCGTCATCATCTACTCCACTATCATCAGGAGAAATAATCTGTAGTTCATCCTTGCCAGTTATTACCTGCTCTGGTTCTAGGTCGAACGTAGTTGACAATGCATTGTGAATTTTACTCATTTGGATTTAAATCTATTCTTGCAGATTTCAGTTTAGTGTTTCCAGTAACATTGATATCAACATCACCATATACTGTACTTAAAACGTCCCCATAAACAACCAAACGATACATGCCTTTAATTGTTTCATTACGGTTGCCTTCTATTGAAGTATTATTACTTCCAATGACAATAGTATTGTTGTCATCAGTTACAACAAGCGTATTATCACCCTTAACTTTAGATACCATCTTGCCATCAGGATGAATTTCTATAAATGTTCCACTTTTATGTTGAATGTTTATACGCTCATATCCTTCAGTATCATCAAATTCTACAATATGCCCACTCTCAGTAGCAAATACTTTATTGTGTGGATATAATGTGTTGTATTGGGTTGTAGGCTCAGCGATAGTACGATCACCGGCCTCTTTACCACTCAATACCTCTCTACGCTTCTTTTCTACAATAGTTCTAGTAACAATTCCACGAGCAAGTCTATTGGTGTCAGGTTCATTGAATTGATTATTATATTTTTCACTTATATCTCTAAACCCACGAACACCCTTAGTTTTTGTAGACGGTCTAGATACTACAGGTTCTTTTACAACTTCTTTAGTTGTATCCGTGTATACAACCTTCTCTTTAATAGTTGTTTCTAGTGGAGGAGTTGTGGCGGTTGGAGTCCCTCCACATTCACTTCCCTCATACGTCTTAGCCATTTTAACCAGTGCATCGCGCTCACGATTAAAGCGATCAATTAAGCCTGGCCAGAATTTAGGAGATGAACTAAAATCTTGTTGTACAGTTTGTATACGCGAATTGTATACATCTACTATAACTTTGCTATCACATACAGTTTTATCATAATTGCCAGCTACAGATTTTATTTTTGATGCAGCAGATCCTGCACTTAACTGGACAGACATTGACCATATCATTTCGTGTACGGCCACACCCCGATTAGTAATATTAGACGGTAATTTAGCCACACACTTTGCATAGTATTCTTGTTCAATGTATTTGTGTTGAATGGATGTAGCAGCAGCCTTATCAGAGTTTGCCCATGCTTTCCAAGCAGCATCAAATTCTGGGGTTGCTGGGGAAAGCCCATTGAATTGTGTTAATCCAGCAGATTTAATGAATAATAATACTGGAGATGTTTTTGTCTGTGCTAGTGTTATATTATCTCGAGTTGGAGTATCCAGTGCTTTCAAATATGATGCAAATTGATATGACCCATATGATGCCCCACCCCTATCATTTCCGTTTTTGTAATTGTTAATTGTTGCTGGATTACCATTACTCTCTTCTTTAGCAGAAACTGATCCTAGTTTATTTGGATCTACTTTGGCATTTAATGGGGATACCGCAGGAGGTGTTGGTGGGTTAGTAGGAGTAGTCTTAATAGGCTCCCCACTAGAATCTTTTACAGGAGTACCTGAGCTATCTTTAACTACATTTTCACTTACCGTTGCCTCATTATCACTGTACTCAAATGCCTGCTCCTCATCGGCAGTTACTTGACTATTCGTGTTAGCAGGAATGCCATATAATACCCCTAATACGATTGGGTATTGGTTATCCGGATCTTGAAAATACACTGCTACCCATGAACCTGGTAATAGTGGGGAAATCGAGGTTGTTCCAATCCCTTGTATTACGGCGGCCCAAGGCAGAGCTTCAGTCGGGATTAGTGTAGTGTCATCTGTATGTAATCCAAAAATTCTTACACGAACCCTACCAAGTTTTAATGGATCATTGAAGTCTTCGATTACGCCATGATATATATGCATTATAATGTTACCTTTACTTTGATGCTTCTTTAAAGATAGAATCTTTAGATGCTTGTACAAACACAGTATGCCGCTCTCTACTTATTACGTGTCGTAAATTATTAACTAAGTATCTCCCACTTAACATCTTATCAAGCAGCTTTGACAACTCGGCCTCATCATTTCTAATAGTGGATTTAGCATTTAGTTTGGGGACAGCAACTGATATAACATCGCCAGCATTTATGTAAAATCTCCCAGCCGCCTCAAACTCTATAGTAGATGCGTTAATAGCTGCCAATTCAGTTGGTCGTTGTTTGTACCATTCAATACTCATATTATCTACCATAGTTGTAAATGATTTTGATGGAATAACCGCAGTCCTAAACACACTATTAAGTCGTCTAGGAGCAGTTTCAGAACCGAATGGTGCCTTGTTAAGTCTAGAAAACTTGTTAAACGCTTCCATATAATCATAATACTCGTATGAGTATGTTTTAGTTAATGGATCAACTGTAAGCGTTCTATTACCATACGCTCCAGTCATTAATCTATCAATGTAGTTAAAGCCAGAATCAATATGTAGATTGTACATAATTGGTAGCTGATTTGCCGGATTACTGCGTTTATCAGTTGAGTATGTATTCAACGAGTACATGAAATCGTTTGTAGACGCTTGTCGTACCATATAGTCAATAGATTGGAAACGAAAATCTTTAGATCTCTCAAAAAACACATAACTGGGGGCAGTAGTTTCCCTAGACACTGCGCGATCACATAAGTATTTGATATTTTGTAGTGGTGACCAATAGTTGCTAATGTATTGAACCACATTCTTAGTAGATTCTGCTACAACCGTCTTATCAACAACCGTCAGTGCTTTACCGAATTCATTTACAACGAGATCTGATGGTTGTCCTACAAATGCTTTGCTAATTTTCAAGTTCATATCCACAATTGCAGCAGGACTAATACACTTTAGTGTATAGATTACAGATGCATTTGCGGTTGTAATCCTATCTGCTAACATATACACACTGAATACTTGCTTAATGTATCCAATTGATCCCCCAGCATCACGAATATCAATTTCTACAAACTCTTCACCTGTTAACTGTAATGTTGATTGTATTGATAGAGTATCCGTTATATTAATGTTTACAGTGATGAAAGTATTGTATATAGATTCAAATATTTCGATGTAATTAATTAAGCTAGTAATATCAACATAATCAGATCCAGCATACTTATACAATCTAACATATTTTACATTAGGGGCTGATATAGTACCAACACCATTAGAAAAGTCATTTACACGTTGCATATAAATTACCTACTAATTAGTGTACGATACTGATCTACAAAATCTGAAAGCACTTGTTTCTTCAACACCTTAACAGTTCTTTTAGACTCATTAACCCTGCGCTCATAATCAAGGTTTGTAACATACGCAGCAAGGGGGTAAAATTCATCTACAACATTACCGTTACCATCTTCATAATGGTGAATACCATTAATATTGTCATATTTCTCCATAGCAGCAGCAACTATTACACTATCAGATTGTGGAAAATCTCTCCACGGATCAAATTTTTCATTTAGCAACATAATGACCCAATGATATTCAGTAGATTTATAAAACTTATGAGAAATTATCTCCGGAGTCTCTCCATCGGATGCTTCATATAGTGTGTAGAGGAGAGAGTTTTCTTTAAGTTGAGGATCTAGTTTTATAGCACGTATAAAATCTGTAACAATTACTGATTTGTCGTTATCCAGCTTAAAATACGTTGTCGGGAAGTAATCGAATAACATTTTTTAATATCCTAACCCAATTCTATCTCTATGTAGAGTTTCGATTTCTTGGAACTGTAAACTCATTGTAACAACACAAGGCTCACCCTGTTCAAGTGTTTGGAATGATCCATTAGGGGAATAATTAACATTCATACCTACTAAAACACATGAGCTAATTCTATTAAGGTTCACATTTCTATCAAGTGTTGGCCCCATAAAATTGGGATCTTTGGGGCGATAGCCATACTCAATATCAAACTCTGCTGGGTATGTATAGAGGAAGTTCATATACCCATCTGCCAACTCTGGGTGAGCGAAGTATTTGAACATAAAAATAATCCCAGCAACTTCTTCTGCTTCTTTAGCATTGCGGGGAGCAAAAATATATTCAAATCCAAATTGTCGCTGATACACACCTTTGAACATAACGTCTTTGCGTTTATTAACTGCTCTCTTAGATAACAGAGAGGCTAACTGGGTAGATGATGCAGCAACTTGAACAAGTTTTTCAATGTTCTCCCCGTACTGAGATTTATTAGTTAAGCCTTGTTTAAGAGATTCGAAGTTCTTTTCCTGAGCAAGAACTGCTAACAATGTCTCATCTACAATAGAATAATCAAATCCGTACTGTACATTTACAGATGATGGGGTGTATAGTGTAATTGATGCAGCAATACGCATTAGTTTATTAGTGAATGCAAATGTTTCGTTTACATACTCACCAATCTTGTTTGCTACATCACCAACTTTATCTGTAATGGGATTGGATCCATCAGCTGGAGCACGACTCATTTCATCAACTATTACTGCTCCACCTAAAGCAGTACCAGCTAATGCTAATTTACCTCCAAATAGTGTCGCTAATTTAGCAGCAGCACCAATAATAAGAGGAGCAGATGCCGCTGCTCCAACAGCAGCTATACCTCCACCAATTGCTTGATTAGATGTAGTGTTATTATTACCCCTATTTTGTCCACTATTATCTACTGGGTAATAGTTAGTAATTTGTTTAGATTTAATTAATCTACTTTCTTCAGTCAGATTAATATTAAATAATACATAATGATCATTTTCACTATTAAGTGGATAATTATATGACCTCACCTTAAATCCACCACTAACTGGTGGCACTTGAGTAGATGTTGGTTTTGTATCAGTAGACTTTCCATCATCAAATGTTACCTTACTGTTAACATACGTAGCAGTAGATACCTGTTTAAAATTTTCAGGATTCATTTGAGATGTATCTATTAATGTTGGCATTATTATATTCTTTATAATCTATTGAGATACAATTATTTAAACTATGGTAACTAGAGCCAAACCACATAAATGGAAACCAAGAAATCCTAAAAAATACATAGGCGATTACAATAACATTGTATCACGATCTTCTTGGGAAACTAAATTTATGATATTTTGTGATCTCAATAGCAGTGTTGTTAATTGGAATTCTGAAGATATTAAAATTCCATATAAAAGCCCTGTTGATGGGAGATTCCATACATATCATGTAGATTTTTTAATCACTGTCAAGGACAGACATGATAATGTAAAAACATATTTAGTAGAAGTTAAGCCATTTTCTCAGACTCAACCACCAAAAAACATTAGAAATAAAAAGACATTGATGGAAGCAACTGCCACATATCAAGTTAATCAAGCTAAGTGGGGCGCATATCGTGACTGGGAAACAGATCGGAAGAGCACACGTCTGAACTCCAGTCACCTGAAGCTATCTCGTATGCCGT
>OGWO01000003.1_pt1 | contig 29018 bp, 49 predicted proteins | sample 1576001 | NCBI WGS metagenome assembly OGWO01 (sample SAMN07581522, study PRJEB24739) | freshwater metagenome | place: Singapore | collected 2015-01
AAGCAGAAGACGGCATACGAGATAGCTTCAGGTGACTGGAGTTCAGACGTGTGCTCTTCCGATCTCATCAATGCTATAATTTCTTCCTGAAAGAAAATTACTGGATATCTGCTTCTTGGATTGCACATACTGGGGCTGTGCTGACCACAATCCGGTAAACTATTCATGAGCTGGGATTATATGCGTAACATTCCAACTGGACAACCTCTGGAAACACCTGAAACGTACCAAGTAGTGTTAAGAGAAACGTATTTTGCTTGTTAATACATCATTTTACATTTTCCCTAATGGGTAAGAATTGGTTCTCTGAATATTGTGGACTCGGCGAAAGCAGCGGACTTCCAGAACATTCAACCGATGGAGTGTGTAAAAGACACGATGAAAACTATGTTAAAATCATTAAAGAAGGCGGTAATCCATATTGGACATGGAATTGGGCGGATGAACAAATGCTCAATGAACTCAAAACCATCACATCAGGATCCGTACGAGAATATATCGTTAATAAGGCTGGACAATTATTTACTCAGGGAAAGAAGCTCCTCCCAACGCTCAAGTCTCAGTCTCAAATTGACGCCGAACAACAAGCAGCAACCATGTTCAAAACGCGCCGCATACGACACGGAAACGACGAAATCGAAATCGATCCATGGGGAGGAGGCAAAGTAGTCAAGAAACAAGCTGGCGAATCATCACTAGGCAACAAAATAGCACGACCTACGTACACTGACAACGATTATAAACGAAACGGAGGAGAACCCTTATACGATAGTAACGGAAACGTAAATGGTGTGGCACTACGAGGCTTCGGTAACGCTATTAATGGCATGAACAGAACTCAACCAAGAACCATTCCTATTGGCGACGGTTCGGGAGCTTCCGACAACGATAGTAACAACAGTTTACCAAGTCTACCTAGTCTACCTAGTCCTACCGATATCAACGCCACATTTGGAAATCAACCAAGAAGCGGAAACATGGACATCGATCAAACAGGAGCAAGCGACGGTAGCGGCGACTCAGAAATGCGAGTTGCAAATATGTCAACCGGTGGCAATCCACAGTCGCGAGAAACACCAATCAGTCCTTATCCTGCATTACCATATGGACTACAAGAAACTCACACAACCATTATACCTTTTGCAGCATGGATTTCCGTCGTCAAATTAGACTATACAGCAACTGACGTATTACTACGAATGAACACTCCAGGAGCTCCGTTATCCAATACAGTATTAGGTGCGACACCAACAACAGCTACATCGGTACAAACATACAAAGCTCAAAACAACGATGTGCCAAACACAAACTCGTTAACTTTTCCAGCAACCTGGTCAGCTGCAACGCAATGTGCATGGTCAGACTACTGGGCAAAAATATATCAACAATATACAGTCCTTGGATGTGAATGGCAAGTCGTCATGAGAAACGCACGTGAAGCTCAAAACGGTGATGCTGTCTCAACCAATAGGGACGCTCTACTAGCATACGAATACGACAGTTCTGGTACAGGAGACACCGGAAATGTCATCCCATCTGGATCCGCACTGAAACGACTCCAACAATGGAAAGGAATCAATTGGAAAACCGTACCAAGCTCCTATGGACAAGGACACGATACCATTATCACAGGAACATACAAACCTGGACAAATCAAGCAACTGGGAACGTGTTGGGTACAATAGCTTCACAGAAGGCACTAAGTCCATCAGAAAGGGCAAATCTTGCCGGAACTCAAATGGCGCAAATGCAATCACAGGGCGCTGCTGATGCTAACCTCTTAAGAGAAGCCAAGAAAATGGAAGCTAATCAGGCATTGGCTGACTTGTGGTTACAAAGAACAGGGTTAGGATTAAAGCAATTTGAAGGAACACAGGGAAGACGTGCCGGAATCATGCAGGGGCTTATAAGTGGAACAGCTACGGCAGTTGCAGGAAAGGGCAAATAAGGAGTTTTCATGTTAGACACTTTAACAGCAGATCAACGAGCAAGACTTAGACAACAACTAGACGAAATGGACGCAATGGAAAACCAAAGCGCACAAGCGTCAGAGGAAGCCGTTTCTCAAGACTTTGCCGAGTCATATACACCGCAAAGAGAATACATTGACCAAGCTGCACAGCTTTTAAATCAAACTGAGCAAGCTAGCGGACAAAGTTCCGGAATTGATCCTTACGCTGGACAGGATAACTCTTTTTTAAACAGAGAGCCACAAAGCGAAAAAAGCGCACTTGGCTTTTTAAGTGACCCTTACGGTTCAGTTATGAAGACTATCGCGCCAAATCAATCGGATCCTCCAAAGCCAATGAGTCCACTAACTTCATCGGTGGTTGAAACGGTCGCACCAACTCCAAAGCAAGTCGTTACTCCGCTTGAACAAAGAGGTGCAAAAAACGTAAAAGTTCCGCCTCCAACGTTACCGAAAACCTTACCTACAAAAAGCACGGTAGCGGTTCAAGGATCAAGATCAATGCCAGTTGCCACAAAGGGCGAATCAACAGAGGCGAAACCTCTTGAGCAAAGAAACATCGATGACATTGATAAACAACTAACTGCACTAGAAAGCGAACAAGCCGGAATGACTCCACGCTTTGAGCTTGGTGTCGAGGCTGAAAAGTCAAAGTTTGGAATTGAGCAAGAAGTCGCAGGGGAAGGAGCAAGAAGACAAGGCGAGTTCATGCTTCAAGAATCTCAAATAGCAGATGATTACAAAACTCAGGCGCAAAAAAGAATCGAAGAAGGCGAAAGAATTATCAAGGAAAGATTACCAGTTGACCCAAATAGATGGTTTAACAGTAGATCACTTGGCCAGAAGGTCGCCTTTGCCATTGCTTTAGGCTTTGATAAGACAGGAAAAAACACGCAATTTCTTATGAATCTTATCAATCAAGACATTGCGGCTCAGGAAAAAGAATATGACCAAAAAGGAAAAGACGCTTCAAATATGTTTGCAGTTGCAAAAGAGCTTTTGGGTAATAGTCAGGCGGCAAGAAAGGCGACCCAAGAAGCCTTTAAGTCATACACAGAAAAATTAGCAGAGGCACAAAAAGCTGGACTTAATATCAACTCTCCACAGGTTCAATATAAAGTTGCGAATGACCTAACTAAAGTTTGGCAAGAAAACATGAAGCTTCAAAAAGACTTCATCGGTGCCCAGCTTGACGCGCAGAAAGCAACACAGGAAAGAAGATACAACGACCAAAAACTAGACATTGATCGTCAAAAACTTGCACAGGACTGGGCCAGAATAAAAATAGATCAAGCAAAAGTACAGGTTCCAGACGAAATGGACAGAAGGCTTATGCCGCCTATTCTTACTCAAGCAAGAAATGCTAACAACATGGAAAAGCTTGAACAAGCCGGATTTGATCCTCAAACAGCAGGATTTAGGGCATTTATTAAGGCCAAAGAATACGGTTTACCGGTTGGCGCGGCAGTTCCTAAACAGTATTCTGAATACTACAATGCGGCTTTTGACTTTCTTTTTAATAAGCTTAAAGCGGATACAGGGGCGGCATTTCCTGACTCTGAATACAGAAGAAGGGCAGCTCTGAATATTGCCAATCTTGCCGACTCGCCAAACTTTTCGGCGGAAATAAGGGGCGAAAGAGCGCGATACATTAACGAGCAAATGTCAGGGCTTTCCAATACAGGAAGGGCGTTTGTTGTTGAAAATTACCCACTTGTTCAAAAGTATCTAATTCAACAGAGGTAAAAATGTTATACAGTGTTAAAACTGGTGAACGTATTGACGCACCTTCCGACCAATGGAAGGACCTACTTTCCACCGGTGAATACAATTTTGACCCAAAATCAACAGTACCTTTCATTGACCAAGAAGGAAATCCGGTTGAAGTTTCAGGTGCTGAGGCTTCAAACTACATTTTGAATCCTTATGCTACTTCGTTGCGTCCTGCAACTTCTCAAGATATTCAGGGAATAAACAGAGAGGCAACCTACGGAACAATTGGCCAAGAGCTTTTAACAGGTGCCGAGTCATTGGCTTCTGGGGCTACTCTTGGACTTTCAAGAGCGGCAACACAAAAGGCAATAGAAACCACCGCAGGAAAAGAGGCAGGGAAAAGATACACAGAGGCAACAAGAGCGCGCCAAGAGACAAATCCTGCCGTTTCAATAGCCGGTGAGGTTGCTGGTATAGTTTTACCTACAGGTCCGGCGTCAAAGGCTCTAAAGGTCGCTGAGGGTGTTGGATCAAAGATTGCTACAAAGGGAATTAAGGCAATAACTTCAAACGAACTAGCAAAGAAAGCCGCGTCCAAAGCTGGTAAGTATATGGCAGAGGGTGGAGTTATTGACGGCGCTTACGAGTTTTCAAATCAAACAATTGACGAGAATCCGTACAACGCAGAGGCTCTAATTGATAGAACGGCAGACGGGGCTTTATTTAATACTATCCTTGGTGGCGGTTTAGAAGCAACAATAAAAGGAACTTCAAGAGCAGCTAAAAAAGTTGGCGAAAAAACATTAGGACTTCTTAATAAGTTTACGGATGGTATGCCGGAAGCAAAAGCGCCGGACTTTTACGAAGTGTCGGGACTTGAGCTTGATCGAGTAAATAGCGCATCTTATCCGAACAAGAAAGCAGTTAAGGCGATAAAAACACCAGAAGGTATTTTTTACAATGACGGGAAAAAGAAAGTTAAGCTTTCTACGGAAGGAATGAGTGGGATCGACCTTTCAAATGAATTAACGGCCAATGATTACGGTCAGAAGTTTGGAATAGAAAACTTTTACAAAAAACATAAGTTTTACAGATATGCTGGTGAGCCTTTAGATGAATTTATTTACCGAACACAGGAAGTCGATCAACTTGCAAAAGATATTGAAAATTCAATAGACAGCTTTACTCCTATAGAGCAAGAGCGCTTTAATGCCGCGAAAAACATAAGGGACTCTTACGCGAAACTTAACCTAGAAGGAAAAGTTACCGCAGGAGAAATGCAACAAATCAGAGAAGAAATCATGGAGGCAGAGGACGAAATCCGAAGTCTTTATGAGAAAAAATATCAAACTGCGGCAAATCCAACTAAAGAACAAATTGCAAGAGGAATTGAACAGAGAAAAAATAGAATTGCTTACGAACAATCTAAAGCTAAAGACATTCCGCCGTGGTTTAAGGATGAGTTAGACCAAAAACACAGCTCACTTGGTGCAAAGTCAGAACTTTCAGAAGGTTTAGTTAAGAAAGAAAGAGCGGAAAAAGTTAAGCAACTAAGAAAAGAAGTTGAAAATGGCGTTAAAGGTGCAGAGGACAAGTTAAGAGACCTAGAGACAACTTACAACGTTGACACGGGTAGAATTTCTCAATACGAGCAAGAAATCAAGCGTCTTGAGCAAATACTTACAAAGGAAGAAAAAGAAGTTTACGACACGATCAGAAAGAACAGAATTTCACAAATTGGCGACGACATTGGTTCTTATTCATATATTGACGATGGCGACGCGGTTTATTTCAACGGTGACAACTTGAACAACGCAACTTTTGGAGCGGAAAGAGTCGGCTCTAGGGCAGAAAAAAGCGGGCTTGCTAAAAACATAATCGAGCAATATAAACCAACGGCGGCAAAACTTAAAAGGTTTTCTAATGAGGAACTTAACGAAGTTGCCGAGTATATCAAGTCAAAATATCCAAACCAGCTTGAGAAATTCGGAGACGTAAAAACTTCGGTTGATTTCATCTACAAGCAAATAGAAAACGACCTTGATTTAGGAATTAGAAACAGAGCAGACGCAATTATAAAAATGAACAACATTGCGGACGCCTTGGGTAAACAGGTTAGACTTACAAATAAAGACATAGCGGACTTTTTAGAATTTGCAGTTCTTCCGCAATATTCAACAACCGGACTTGTTGACGGAAAAAAAGCGCTTGTTCCAAAGCCAAATATGTCAGAGGCATTTAATACTGTCCAAAAAATGATTGACGAATACAAATCGTCAGACGTTTCTCTTGATCCGATTACAAAAATTCCAAAATATAAAGAACTTAATATCAAAGAAGCTATTCAAAAGCGCGTTGATATTGATAGGGCCACAAACTGGACAACGGAAGCTGAAAAGGCAAGAAACGAAGCAAATAAGGAAATAAGAGGCTTCATTGAAGATCGAGTCGCATCTAGGGCACAACGAGCCGATCCAGTTGCTTATCAGGCGTACCTAGATGCAAAGAAACAAATTAAAAACGCACTAAGAGCGCAGGAAATTGTCTCAAATGCGTACGCAAAGGCACTAAAAGAAAGTGGAATTAAGTTGCCATTTTTTAAGCTTGGTTTATTTGGTTCAGTTGGTGGAATGATTGGCGGTGCTCCTGCTGGTATCGCTACGGCTGCCGCGGTTGGTTATGTTGATAATCTTGGCAAAAACTATGCCGGAAACCTAGGCGCGTACTTCTCTGGCGGAATCGCGAAAGAAGGGCTTAAGTTTTTAAACAAGATTGACCTTTCGGCCCAAAAGTTTTTAAAGGCTTCTACGGGTACAAGAAGGGCAATTGTAGCGATTACAGGTAAAAAGGCTGAGGAACAAATGGAAGCCGATCAAAAAAAGTTTACAGAGGAACTACAGTCCGCTGAGAACTTTACCGAGTCTTTTATGGAAGAAAACGATGCCTTGATTGAAATGGCGCCACGAACTACGGCTAAGATTTTAGAAACGGCAAAAAAATCAAGAGAGTTTTTGCTTTCAAAGATTCCTCAAAATCCATACCAAGGAATACCGTACCGCGAAAAGCTATGGAAGGCATCAAGTCAAGACGTTCAAAAGTATATTAGATACAGGGAGGCAGTTTTAAAACCTTCCGTGGTGCTTGACCAAATAGCGGACGGGTATGTCACACCAGAAGCCGTAGAGGTTCTTAGGGAAATCTACCCAGAAACTTTAAATAGGCTAAAAGAGCAACTTTTAAAAAACCTAGAAAACGAAACATCTTTACCTGTTGAAAAAAGACTTCTTCTACAGGACTTGCTTGATATACCATTAGAAGCAACGCCTGAGACTTTTAATATCTATCAGTCAAACGCATTACAGTCACAAGAGCAGGCAATGAGAAAGCAACAAGTGCAGCCTGAATTAATGTCGCAAGGACAAGCAACACAACTTCCGCTAGGCGAAACAACGCTTTAACCCACAAGGAGGGAACATGGGACGGAAAAATATCTTATACAGCTTTACCGCGATAAATGAAGCCGATATGTCGCAAGCTTCAATCGTCGGACAGGCAACAAACGTAGCAGGGTTTGACACAGTTACATACTTGGCAACTTGGTCAGGTGGACAGGCAACGAATGGCGACATTGGAGTGGAAACTTCACTAGATGAAGGGAAAACGTGGCACGATTTAGACTTCGGGGCAATTATTGACACAGATGGCGCACAAGATTACGCGCGCATTGTCATTAATGAAATTGGTTTTGGTTTAATTAGGCCTAAGTACACTCGCACAAATGCCGGAGCGACTGGACTTTTAACAATGAGAATTTTCGGCACAAATAAAGGAGCGTAGAAAATGGGAATGACATATATTTACCCACCGGTGACAGTTTCTACACTTCCACCAGTTGGCGGAGCTACATCAGCAAATCAATTACTAGAAATTGCCGAATTGACAAATATTTTTAATGAACTGACTACCGGAAACAACGAGTCAAACACAAACCAACTTGTGATAATTTCAAGACTTGACTCTATTCTGGCCGAACTTAAAAGGGCAATGTCAGCGACTCTTTATTTTGACTACAGTGTAAATAATGTAGATAACTTAACATGGGTTCAAATGATAGCGGCAACCGCAGAAGACACAAAAAGCTTAACAATTTTTGAATCCGGCGGTTATCCAATGGAAATCGGAATCGGTGGCATTGGTGCAGAAACACGCCTTTTTGTAATTCCTGCCGGTGGGTTGAACGGACAAATTGAAATACCAATACCGACAGGATCAAGAGTGTCAATTAGAGGACTTCAAGCTGTTACTGTTAGTGAAGGGTATATTATAGCAAACTTTTTAAAATAGGAGACTGAATGAAAAAGCTATTAATTTGGCTTTTATTCCTTCCAACTTTAATAATGGCAGATGCCGTTATATTCTCAGGAAGTGACGTAAAAGCACTAAAGCAAAACCTTGATTTATTCGGGGTTGTAAAAGTAATGTCGGGGACCGTTGACCCAAGTGCAGGTGGTGGCGTTGCGGCACCTGTTGGATCAGCATACTTATCAACGGTTCATGGTTTATTTTTAAAAACTGGTGCAAGTAATACAGCATGGACAAAAAACGCACTATTGCCTGTTGACCTGGCAACTCAAGTTAGTGGAATACTTGCAACTGCGAATGGGGGCACTGGTTCATCTAATCTTGGGACAGGTGTTGTAAAAGCGTCTTCTGGTACTCTATCAACTGGTACTGTTGACCTAACTTCGAACGTAAACGGTATCTTGCCTGTTGCAAACGGAGGAACAAACCTTTCAACGGTTCCAACAAACGGACAACTTTTAATAGGTAACGGAACAAATTATACCCTATCGGGTTTAACAGGGACTGCGAATCAAGTTAGTGTAAATAACGGATCTGGCTCAATCACTCTTTCAACTCCACAAGATATTGCGACAACATCAAATGTTCAGTTTGCTAATCTAAGCGCTACAGGAACAACTACATTAAATAGCGGTTTAACAGGACCATTAAAAGCATCGTCGGGAGTAGTGTCTTCATCGGCAATTAATCTTGGCACAGAAGTAACGGGCACACTTCCTATTGCAAATGGCGGAACAGGATCGGCTACTAAAAATTTCGTGGACTTAACAACTAACCAGACGATTGCTGGAGAGAAAACTTTTTCTAATACATTGAAGTCCGATAGTATTCAGACAACTGGTTCGAGTGGCGTTGTAATTAAAAATTCATCTGGGACTACGGTTGCTGATTTTGGTCCAGCTAATACAACCAACGCTTCCATCGCGGGAGGTTTAAATGTTGGTGGAAATGTTGTCGCTACTGGAACGGTAACAGGATCAAACCTTTCTGGAACAAATACAGGAGATTTAACAACTGGTGGCGATAACGATACTCCGGCAACAACGGCAACGATCGTAGCGCCTAATAAGCAGCTAACCTTGACTGGTACTAATCAGTACAGATTGAACACAGGTAACAATAACGAACTTGATAACGCAAATTTTGAACACTCCACGGTAACAACGGGATGGACAGTTTCAAACGCAACGTCTTCTGGAAGCACGAGTGCGCTTGAGGGGAAAAAGGCTCTTTCACTTGCCTTAACTGGAGCTTTATCTCTGAGTCAATCATCTACGATAAATGCAGCGAGAAAATCAGGCGTGCAGATGGTTGCTTCGATTTGGGTAAATTCTTCTGACGTAAGTGATTTGCAGCTTTGCTCTCTTAAAAACGGATCAGAGGATAAATGTACCGTTTCGGGTGGCTACGTTCAAGGCTCTGGATGGAGACAATTAACAGTTTCATTTCTTGGCGATGCGACTTCAAACGGTCTTAAATTAAAATCAACAGACACGACTGGAACTGTTTTAGTAGATCAAGCTTATGTTGGGATTGGAAGTCCTGTGGTGGATTTTACGCCTGATATGGTTTATTCGGCTAAGGTTTCAAGTACTGGTGTTGTTTCAGCCGAAAGCACCGACTGGATAAGTGGAAACTGTGTGGCTAGCGGTACAAATAATGCGCTTATAACTTGTACGTTTACAACAGGAATCTTTACGGTTGCTCCAAATTGTACAATAACAAACTCAACTACGGTAATTGCTGTTGTTAGACTACAGGGCGATCCAACATCAACACAGGTGGTATTTGTCGGGGAACAATCTGGTTCTCCGCAACCAAATTCCTATAACGTCATCTGCCAAAAACAAGGAGCCGACTACAAGACCTCTAAGGCTTATGTGGCGAGTGGAAGTGATTATGGTTGGACTGCTTTTACTCCTACATCGCCAAACTCGTCGGTGACTTTTTCAAGTTCTAGTTGCTATCACTCAAGGCAAGGACAAAATCTTTTAATTAGATGTTATGGTGTATCGACTGGGACTTCTGCGGAAGCAAGAATATCTTTACCTAATTCACTAACATCTGCCTCAAATATACCGACAATTCAAATAGCCGGAGACGTTGCACGTTTAGGTTTTTCTTCCACGTATTTCAGAAACGTGGTTCTAATTGAGCCATCTGTTTCATATCTTACATTTGGTAGGCAAGACTCTACTGTTGGGTCTCTGACAAAAACCACAGGGGCTTTGGCTTTTGGTTCTGATACCGTTTCCTTTACAGCCACGGTTCCTATTGCAGGCTGGGAAAACTCATCAGTAATCGTAGGCTCATTTCAAGGCTACAATGAGACTCCTGGGACAAGTAGGGTTGAGACTTTTAGTGTGAGTTATGGAACGACAAATTCGACTACTGTATGTAGTGCGAGTCCGTGTTCTTACTTAGATCAGATTGGAAATGCGGTAACGAGTGTGACTAGAAGTGGGACTGGTGACTATGCGCTAAATGCAAGCAAGACGTACTCTAAGTTAAAATGTGGGTGGTCTGGTACTGGTCCAAATCAGTCTCTTATATATTCCAGTATAGCATGTTCTTCTTGCTCCTCAGTGTCGTTTTCTACCGTTGGGAGGGCATCGGGTGTCGGAGAAGATACTCGCGGAACACTTCTCTGCCAAGGTATCCCACAATAAAGGAATAAAAAATGAACTTAATAGAATGGATTAAAAACTTATCTAAAAAGGAGTCTCCAAAAACGGATGCTCCATCTAAACCGAACCTTCCGGAAATTCCGGATAGTTCGAAGAAACTAAAGATCGCGATTGTTCGTGGACATGGAGGCAATGATAGCGGCGCTGCCGGATGCGGAACTAACGAGGTCGAATACAACACATGGGTAATGAGAGAGATCGAAAAGCTGAATTTACCCAATGTAAAATGTTTCTATGGAGATAACTCGATAAGTGCTGTCCTAAAGTCGCTTGCTTTTTTCCCTGATCTAACAATGCAACTTCATCTGAACTCAGCAGGACCAACAGCTCATGGCTGCGAGGTGCTTGTTGTGGATGGAGATACAAAGTCTTATCCATTTGCTGAGAAATTCGCTTCAATGTTTTGCAAAAAATTCAATCGCCGTATGCGTGGAGAGTTAGGAAAAAAGAAATTAAGTGGCAATGATAGGGGAATATCTTCATTGAAGACTTCGACTTTTGGCGCGAAAATATTGGTTGAACCTTGGTTTATTTCAAACAAAAATGAATTTCTTAGCAAGGAAGACTATTTAAAATTTTTACTTGAGTATTTAAAGGAAATCTAGTGAATTACTTTAGCGAAATATTTGGGCTAATTACAAGTCACGACCAAACATCTGAGAACGCAGGATTGTTTTTGGCCCATTATTTCGTTTTAAAGCTTATTTTAGGTGAGCCAATACTTGAGCATGAAAAGTTAATATTTCTTGAAAAAATGGCAAATGCCAAGGTTTCAGAAGGTCTCTATAGAAGGTCGAAGCATCACACACAAAGAACAGTCAGCCACGATGAAATAACTGGGATGTTAATAAGCTCAAAACTGCTTAAAACCGACCACGGCGATAAAATTATGAGTTACATGGAAAAGAACTTTTTAAACTACCCAGCTACTGGGGTGCCGAAGTTTTACCAACCTTCCAATTTTTATATGTGGGGGCTTTTAACCGATAGAAAATGGACTTCGATTTTCTACCCGTTTTACATGGCAAGCTTCTTTCTTTCAATCAAAAAGCCAAAAAATGAAACGTCTTCAAAGTTGATTTACTTGATCGAACTTTATACATCTAAAGATATTTCGTTTGGTTCAAAGTTTTTGTTGGGTTTTTTTGTTGCTGAAATGAAGAAACAATACGGAGAGGATTGGATTCAAGAGCTTTTTGAAATATATTTTAATGGGGAGCAAGAAGATTTCCCAATTTTTAAACTTTCACGAAGGATTGGTCATGGTTTGGTTTATTAGCTTTATAATTAAAAATTTAAGGGTAATATTACCTATTATTGGATCAGCTTTATTTTTTACGCTTGGATATGTTTGGACCTTTGTCCTTATGGGATATAATACAGAGGCAAAAGTCGAGCAATTACAAGTTCAAGTCAATCAACAACAAACCCAAATAAACCACATAGACCGCACACAGTCAGAAATTTTCGGAATAATGAAATCAATAAAAGAAGACACTGGAATATTAAAAAAAACGTTAATCGAAGACGCACTAAAGCGCCAAACTAGGTAAAAGGAGTTTTTATGTTAGAAGGTAAAGAGCTAGAAAAGAAAATCGGAGAGTACGGAGCTGCATCAATCGACGTAACACCAGAGCTTAAAGTTAAGGTCGAAGTTGCAATTGAAGTTGATTTAATTGCTGAAATCAAAAAACTTGCTGATAAATCAGCAACTCCGGTTGATAACACTGTTATTGAGTGGATTGAAAAAATCGTTAAAGCCGCAGCAGCTTTAAAAGTTTAAAATGAACAAGAATGATCTAGTCCGTATCGGTAAAGATTATTTTAAAACGGTAGCCGTCGGAGGGTTAAAAGCCTCTGCGGTTGCCGCCTATCCTTGGATGGCATCACCACCATTTATAAACGCCTTAGAAATGTTTTTAAACTGGTTTATTGGAAAGCTTGCCGACATATTGGAAAACCAAGCTTTTTTCATTTATACCGATTTTAGAACATCATCAGAGGGTAAAAAATACGTCGAGGCAAAGCTTAAAGGCTACGAAGCGGAGCTTAAGGGGAATATTGATGAGATTAAGCAAGCAACTGAGGAAATCAAGTCAGCTTTTCGTGCTTTTGCTAAGTTTAACTAGTTGCGCGACAAATATTCCAGACGTTCCGGTAATAACAAGAATTTCACCAACAGAAGGATTTTATGTTTACACGGTTTCCGATAAAGAGGGAATTGTAAGCGACGACAAGTTATTGAACGGAAAAACTTTCCTAGATTATGTTATTGAAGGCGTAATTGTTCCTGCTGAATCATACGCAAAAATAAAGGCTTTTATAATTAAAATGTGTAAGAAGCATAAAGAGTGCGGTGTAAGTTGGGAAAGAAAGCTTGATAAACTTGAAAAGCCGTAGCAGTACGTTACTACGGCCTTATAAAATTACTTCTTTTTAGAAACTGGTTTTTTCGCAGTAACTTTTTTAGCTGGTGCTTTTTTTGCTACTGATTTTTTTACCGGTGCTGTCTTTGTTGTTCCTTTCATAAAATCTCCTTTTACTGTGCCTTAATGGCGGTTAATGAGTTATTAGAATTTCAGACTATTTTACTTTTGTCAAAAATCCAAGATTTTTTAAATTCGCAAAATTCCCATCCATTATTAATTAGCCAAGTACTGACCGTGTGGTATTTTTCCGCCATAAAAACTGTTCCTTTTGCGTGAAACTCATTGTGGCATTTAAGGCAAACAGGGATTAGGTTTTGCTCACTATCCAAGCCTCCAGAACCTCTGGTTTTTAAATGATGATAACAGACCATGCCATCTCCAAACACACCACATGGAACACACCGAGAATCAGCTTTGTAATTTTCCAGACTTTTTAGCATAATACCTTCTATTTCTTTCAAGTCTACATTGGTAACATCTATATCTAAATCCAGAAATCTTGTCTCTGACGTCTTCCAATGGGTGACCTTTTTTGCAAGAGACTGGCTTTGGCCTATTTAATCTCCTTATTTCGCGATATTTCTTAGCTGACTTATTACATCTTTTTCTTTCGCAAATTATACACCCTTTCCCATTCTTTCTTAGTTGTGTGTTTTCTTTTGTAAATTCATGACCATTTATACAATGAGTTTTAGCCTTGTTGATTGCCGAAACACTGTTAGAGTTTTCAGTTGTGTTTATCTTTGCGGTAACTTGTCTTAAGTGATCAGGATTAACGCACTTTCTATTTTTACAAATATGATCAATTTGCAATTCATTAGAAATAAATCCATTTTTAATTTTAAAAGAAACTCTGTGCGCTAGGTAGAGTTTACCAGAGTTGTAAAATTTCCCATATCCACCAGCGGTCAAAGAGCCATTCCAATTCCAACATTTGTCAGTTGTTACAAATTTAAAAAATCTCTCTGTGTCGATTTTATCTGGTATATCTAGTATTTTTCTCATTACTTTTCCCATTTGTTCCTAACTTGGTTAGACTTTTTCATTCTTTCAGCGAGTGAGTTTTTTTGTTTCTCTAAAAGCTCGTTCATTTCTTCGGTTACGTTTTCTTTAGGGACGTCGATTGTTACCTCGACGCCTTTTTCTAAATCCCTTGCTACTACAATTTTAACAGTTTCTTTTGACATATTATTCCTTCGACAACCCTTCAACGTTTCTACTTAAACGATCAGCAGTTCTTTTCTTTGACCACATAATCGCCTCGTCAAGCTTCGTAATAATCATAGAATTTTCACGGCATGGAAATTTTTTATTAAGTTCTTCCACCATGTGCTTTGAAACAGCAATAATATCTTCAACTTGACAGCCATTTTTACCAGCTTCTTTGATAGTGCCATTTTGAATTTTAAATAATATTGTGTTTTCATCATGATCAACAATTATACTTCTTCCCTCTAGAATCATTCCGCTCTGAGTTTCTACAACTAATTCACCATTAATAAAACCAACGTTCTTCATCGTCTCTAAGGCCATAAATCCTCCTAGTTTAATTTAGTCCAAATCAAAATGGACATTTCTTTACAAATTAATAATCCAATAGAAATAACAATAACTTGAAAAATGGTGTTGTCTAAAAACGACCTAATTTTTTTACTTATTGTTTTTTTAAATATTGGTCGCGCCTTTTCGCTAGATAAATTTCCAGCAATTAAAAACTTTTCTTTTCTTGTCATAGAATATCCAATAGTTGGTTAATAACAGAATTAATCCTAAACGTAGTTCTTTTACCAGTATCATCAACAAGAATATATTTTAATTCGGCTGGATCAATTGAAAGCTCCTTGCCAGTTTTCCAGTTTTTACAGCTTCCATCTGTGCCAAATAGATAACTTGAAAAACCATTAATAACGAAGCTTCCTTTTTTGTTATAAAAAACCTCGTAACACTTTCTATTGTTGCAAATCTCTATTTTTTTAAAGTCTTTTCTTCTTGGTCCATTAAACATTTCTTGCATAGTTCTTCCTTTTTGTCATACTCAATAAAGTTATCACACTCAGCGCATGGAACTTTTGGATTTTTAAGTTGCTCTTGAAATACAGACACTCCTTTTGGTGAAGTGTCCGTTATTCCACTTAATTCGTCTTGTAGGTTAGTTTTCATAGAAGTACCAAGGCTTAGCGACAAGAACTTCAATTTCGGTACTATAACCACCATAAGCAGGTGAATCGGTAGAAAGTGAAGCATTGTAGTCAGCTAGTTTTTTGAGTATTTTCTTGTATCCAGCGCGCCCATGGTCAAGAGTGGCGTTATCAATTGCATAAACTCCAACGTTAAAAGGTGCTTTCTTTTCAACGGCAATAATTCCAACTCCGTTTACAGCTATTCCATTGGCTTTAACAATGTCTTCGTAAAAAGTTAATTGTCTTGAAGTGTCCCAATTTGTGATAAATTTTGACATAGCTTCCGGACTTGCGTCTTCTGTTGTTTTAAGGTCAAAAATAAATCCCTTGTTAAAAATATCAACTTTTGCCTTGCACTCAACACCTTCAATTGTTGCCGTATAAGCGCCCTCATTTGATGAGTTTTCCAGTATATTTCTAATTTTTGGGTGAGTTAGTAGTGATTCTTTCATGCGCTTAAAGTTATCAAGTTCGCTTTGTTTAACGATAAGCATTTTAGCGTCTTCCCATGCTTGCCATTGTGCTTTGCGCTCATTTGATCTTTTATCGAATGAGTCAGGAATAATTACCGCTTCAAGTTCAAAGATAGCTGGCTCTAATAAAAAACAGTGGAAAGCGCGCCCAATTCTGAACGATTCTTTTTCCTCTGCTTTATCAGTTGATAGATAGTGGTTAATCGACTTCTTGATCTTTCCTAGATCAGAGTTTCTTACTGCCTCCACTTCGTTGTATTGCTTATCTGTTAAGTTTCCTAAAAACATAAATCCTCCAAGATTGTTAATGTGAAACTAAATTAAATGACGAAGTTCATATCGTCAATAGATTTTCGATCAATTAAAAATAAATGTAACGAAATCGAATCATTTCCAGTGGTTCTGCGCTCAATTGCACAAAGAACAGATTTATCATCTACGCCAACAACTTCATTTATTAAAATGTCTTGGATGGGTTTTTTTGAGTTTTCCAAGTCGGGAACTTTGCTATTAATTAACCCTTCTTTGGTAATATTGTTTGAATAAGAAAAAGTCCAAATCGCCACTAAACAATGCTCTTTTTCATTAAACATTAAGCCTAGTTTTTTTAGCTCATTAGTGGCAATTCTTTCTGTTAACAAAAAGGAGTTTACTTGCCCTTCCCATTCAACCGTTCTTTCAGACTTTCGCAAAAAAAACTTTTTAGTTCCTCTGTTTTGGGCAAATGTTTTATCTTGAAAAGACTTCCCTCTTACAGGAAGCCTTATAAAAGCGTGATAAAGTGATTTTTCTTTCCAGTATTTGACCGCTTGGATGAAGTAATCTTTAAACATTGTCTTCACCTTTAAATTTCCTTCTGATAAGTCCGTTGTACCAGTCAGTAGGAAGATTTTCGGCGATGTAATCCATTCTTCTTTGACCCCAATTTGATTCCTTTAGGTCAAATTCAGCGTTGCAATTTTTGGCAAAGTTGACCATTGAATCAGTATAAGCTTTAACCCAATTTGTAGAAACACCCATAAGACCATGCGTATTCATTTCTACGCGTGTTGGTGTGGCAAGAAGTGAAAGGTTTCCAAATTGGTCCTTAAATTGAATTATTGAAAACTTTTCAAAATGTTTATGTTTTAAATAGCGCTTATCCTCGACACTGTTCCTTAACAGGTTTAAAAGATCATTAATTAGCTTTTCCTTAAGTTCCTTACTTACTTGTTGCATGAATAAATTCCTTTAGCTCCACAGAAGCCGTTTCTAAATTAACAATACAATCCTTAACGTTTACCTTTAAAACTGAAATTAGGGGAATGTGAAAGCTTCTAATGACTTCTTTTGCAATGTCGTCTTTGTGAAAAGTTAAGACAATCGAGTCCCAGCCTTTAGCGGTGACTCTTACTGGCGCCTTTACTTGGAACGCTTCGCCCAAAATGACAAAAAATTTAATTAATAGATTTTGATACTCTGATTCGTATTTCTCTAGTTCGTTTTCTTTTTTTGACATAATCCCTCCGAAAAAAAGTTTCGGGAATCATTTCAAAGACGACAAAAAAAGACAAGGAAAAAAATGGGTATAGTTCGGGCTTCTCGGAAAATACTTTGCTGCCTTCTTAGTTTTAACTGAGCCTTTTGAAAATACCTTTCTTATAAGCTCTTTCTAAAAGCAAAAACCAATCTTACTAAAATGGGCTAAAGACAATGTCGCAGCTTTAGCGCGACTAGGCTAGCGCCGATGAGCGACTCTCCCATGTATTCAAAAAAACGTTCAACCAAAGCTCGCTGAGTTTTTTTGCTGTTTAAAAGAAACTTTGAATTAAGTTGATTTTTTTAGGTAAAGAAGGGCTTCGCTTTATGATGTACCAAGCAGGATACCAATAGGTCACGAAAAGTCAACTTAAAATAATTCACAAAGGCGTTAAGAGCATGATTGATACTATGTACAATTAAAAATTGGCGTGAAAAGCAAATAAATAGATTGTTGTTTTTTCCGGCGGTGGCGCGAAAAGCAAATTTTATACTGCGTGTAATTGACGGGTGCTTTTGATTCTTATAGATTAAAGAGGACAAATCCTCCAAGATGAGTCACAAAATGGGCGCCGTGGGTATCTACTTCCTCACGGCGTTTGTTTTTTAGAACGCTTTATCCATTTCAGCCTTATTAGAGCTTTCCTTGATTTCCTGAACTTCTTCCATTGCTTCGTAAATTTCAATCCCATTTAAACAGTCAGCGAACATGAGCTTAATTGCCATTGCAAGCGCTCGGCGCATAAGCATATCTTTAGGGTACTTTGCCCAAGTTGGGTTGGTTAAATTAGCTGTCTTTTTGTCGTCCATTGTGAAAAACGTTTTAAGCGTGTTTGCTACACCTTTACGACCGATCTCGACTTCACAACCAAAGTAGCCACCAAATCCCTTTTTAGGGCGATTAATAGCCTCTCCGTTTTCATCAAACCAAGTCACGTTCAAGTAGCTCAAAAGCCCAGCTCTTTGTGCCATTGCCACGAACTCGTTTCCATAAAGACAAGGTTTCCCGTTTACGACATACATGCCGTTAATGAGGTGCGTTGGTAAATTTGCGGACTTTAAAAATTGAATTGCTGCAAAAACTTGTTGTGGACTTTTAAAGGTAGCTGATACCAACCCAGAATCAATAAGTTTTTTGGCGTAAGCAAGTTGCTCTTTAAGAGTAGTAAGCCCAAGTGCTCCGTTTTCTGTTGTTTGAAATGTTAATTGATTGTTTTCTTCTGACATAATCCCTCCACGGTTTTGTTTCTGTAGAGGGTAAATGACGATGTTTAATTCGTCAATAAAATACTAAATATTGTCAATTTCCTCAAAAAATGCTCTTAACTTTGCGAACTTTTCAAGAATGGTTTGATGCTTGTCGTGTGCCCTTTGGGACTCGTCGTAAGCGTGATCGGCTCTTTCCTGCTCTTGAGTGACAAGGCTTTCTAGGTGCGCGATATATTCTTCTTGTGATTCAAAGCTACCGTATTTTGTTGTTATCATGTTTTTAAAATCTCCCTCAATAGATTAAATACCCCTCTTCCGCGCTTTTTGGTTTTGTTGCATATATATAAACCCGTAGACGGCCAAAAATCGTAAATTGAATTAACCCTTATGTGGATAGGAGAAAGCATGCAGAAGTCTATGTTCCTTTCCTTTAGAATATTTATTGAACTTTCAAGGTTAGTTCGTTTTTTTTCTCTCTTATGTTTATTAAAAGCTCTGAAAGTTTCTCCTATCTCGCTCATTCTTCCACCTTTGCAAGTGCTTCTCTTGCTCGCCTGCCTCCGACTCTTTCGTCGTCAACTGTTTCATTTAGCATAAAGTCACCAACTCCTAAATCACAATTATCTATTACTGAGTATGTGGCAATTTCTGGGTTAATGTGTCCGTAATTGTCCCCGTCCGCATAAAACTCCAAAGCTTCTAGCATTATTTTATTTTTCTCTTGGAGTTCCTTGTTGAGTTCACACTCAACTTTCCACATCATTTCATAATCAGGTTTTTGACTTAACTCTCTCATCTATCCCTCACTTTGTTTTAGATTAATCCAGCCAACTCTTTTCATGATTCACCAAAAACAACAGCCTTACATGGGCCAGTATTTTTACAGCCTTCGTGCTTCCAAATAATCATTGCAGCATCTTTGATGCAGTACCAGTCCGTTGGTTCATCAAATTCTTTTTTACATACTATACACTTGTTTTTTCCATCACTATCTATCCCGTACTTGTCTGCAAACTCTATCCATGTTTCGCCAGCTATTTTAAGACCCATCTATCCCTCACCTTGTTTGTCTTCTGAGTTAATACAAAAATTAGTTCTTTTAAAACCATACCCTAATTCATCATCGTCACCAGTATCAACTTCAACTGGATCACGACCAATTACGCAATGATAAGTACCACTAATTTTACTAATAAACTGACAACTCCGAGAGCATCTACTTTCATCTTTAGGATTAACCTGTATGCTTACATGAAGCCTAAGTGCTTTATCCATTCTTTATTTTCCTTGTTTGTCTTTTTCTTGTTTAAACATTGCCGGCACACTTATTCCTTTGTTATTGGCATCTTGTAGCTTTACCATGAAGTATTCATAGGAAATATTTAAAATTTCATTTATAAACTTCTTCTGGTCTTCTATCATTCGAATATGAGTCTTGTCGTCAAATGGTCTGCGCTTTATTTTTAGCAAAGCACTCTCTGCAAACTCCAACCGCTCTCTAGTCTTTTGGAGTTCTTGTTCTAGTTTTCTGTTTTGAATATTAAGTTGACCATTCAAGGAAGTACACTTGCACCAGTCGGTATTCAAAGTATCCGCTTCTTTTTTTGCTTGAGCGAGTTCTTGTTTAAGTTTCTCATTCTCTTCAGATTCTCTTTGTAGTGCATTTAAAGCGAGATCAAGATCTTTTTCTAAATTCTTAATTCTGTCAACCAACACAGTGTGCTCATCACAAATTAAGTCGCACCTTTGCCAATCTCTGAACGAAACAGCTTCAATATATTTTTTATTGTTCATTGGATTTATTTCTAAAACTTCCTCTAGGTTATTTTTTAAATCAGTCATTTTTCATCCTTGTTTTCTTTGTCTTGTTTTTCTAAAAAATGTTCTGTTATTCTATCTAAAAAAGCTTCTCCACCAAGATAGTTATGGTTTCTACACTTTCTGATAACATCAACCGCCTCCGCAAGCTGTTCTTTGAGGGTTTTGATTTCTTCAAAGTCTGACTTCTTGGCGGCGAGGTAGCCCATCCAGATAAAGTCAGTGGAAACGCTTTCAAATTGTCCACTTTCATTAACTGATGTATTTAATGGCATATCCACTCCGTTAACTTTGTAAAAACTTAATTTCTTAAAATCCTCTCTCCATTTATCCAATTGCTCTTTTGTTGGTTCAGTCATTGCTATTTTCCTTTGTTGGTTTCATCTTAAATTTTCCATTAATCGCAGTATCTCCATTGCTTGAATTTTGCTTATAGTAAATCCATTATGAATATCTCCGAGAGTAAAAACCCTTGCCATTCTTTCATTGATAACAACATTAATTACATATTTTAAATTTATATAATGATCGCCATCAACTTTAGCATAATCTGGAGATTTATAATAAAGTGGTTCAATTCTATACATCATTCTCACCGCCTCCGAAAAGTTTCTTTTTTATTATTTCAATATCTCTGTATGTGTATCTACTATTATTGGAAAACAACTTATCTATATCACTTTCCTTAATCGTCACCTCTCGGTCGATCTCGTAACTAATACTTAGTGTCTCCATGTAATCATTGCCGCTGTCTGGAGTCGTGCTAATCTTTAATTCAGCCTTTCCTCCATCTTTCAATACTTTTTTAAACTGCTTAAAGCTTTCATATTCAACCCAAAACTCTTTGCTAATCTTACTCATCGTCATATCCTCCGGCTTTTTCAATATCTTCCAAAAGTTCGTTGTAACTTTCGTCTATGTATTCATAAATGTTCATTATTTCTTTGTATTCTGGATCGTCACAAGATTTAGCCCTCATTGTATCATTAAGGGAGCTAAGTATTAACTCAAAGTCTCTTTTGGTAAAGTGAGCGCCTATTTGCTTATCAAGTTCAATTCGACATGACATAAATCCTCCAATGTTTTTGATAGATTGAATTTAAATGACGATGTTTAATTCGTCAATAACTTTTTAAGCACCTCTAGTTTTCCTTGTGATTCCTCAATGGTTTTACGGTGTTGAAGCATTTTGTTTTCAGGCTGTCTAAAGTGGTCGGTTAAATACTGCCTTAAAGTTTTTTGATGTTGCAGTAAATTATAAGACGTTGCTTCTCTGAGGGTATTTGGTGAAACAATGTCAAAAAGTTTAACCTCAAGCGGAGAGTAGGCTTCTCTTTCGACTTTCGAAAAAGCCTTTTCCGTATAATTACAGCAAGCTTCTATGGCCAGACTCTCAGGGTCCTTTACTGGTGCAAGAAGGTCATAAAAATCCGACAAATCGGGGAACCATTTTGACCTGCGCATAAAATAATTAAGGGCAAATTTTAATTGTTCCGGTGAAAAGTTTTTTGTTAGGTCAGCGTTATAAAGTGAAAGAGTGCCAGAATCAACCGCCTTTCCTTTAAGTAGCGCCAATTTTTCCAACTGTTGTAAAAAGTCCATTAATCCTCCAATAATGAGCTAAGATCAGTTTGTTTTTTAGTTCTTTGTCCTGCGTAGTTTTGGAACTTTGTCCGATTAAACAAAGTAGAAGGGCGCAAGTATTGATCCATGGGCGTTCCAAGCCATTCTTTTACCTTTAAATCAATTACGCGCTTTATGTCGTCAAATGTATAGCCCTCGCTTAATCTCGCCTTAATAAGCTCAATAGACGTACCAGAGGGCTTAAATTTAGAACCTGTTAAACTGTTAAGGTAATTAATCGCACCCTTGCACGACTCAAGTAGTTCGGTGTCGGTGTCTTTTCTTTTAACCTTTTGACCGGACAACTCAAGAAATCCACCGATTTCCTTTAAAGTTCCACGATAAAGCGCCCCTCTGATCGAAGTCCTAGCCTCTGACTTGGTTAACCCAGAGGACTCAAGAAGAATGACAAGGTGTTCACGCGTAACCTTTCCGAACCTTATTTGAGCAGCAACAAGCATGGCCTTAATGTCGTTTCTCATTAATCCTCCAAAAAAACCACAAGGCGACTTTCTCCGGCATCCTCAAGGGCGCTTTTCAAGCCGTTTACAAATTGCCAAACTGGAAGCTTTTCACAATCCACGAAAGAATCAAATCCTTTGTGGTAAAGCTGAACCTTACGGGAAAGAAATTCCTGCGGCCATGTGCGGTCGATTGTCCAGAAAACTCCGACTAGGTTTTCAGTCAACGCAACAACTTCGGGACAAAGATCAAATGGTTTACCCAAAAGTGCCATGTGTGGGCTATTAAAATAAGTTTTAGATTTGCCAAACAAGCTTAAAAAGCTTTCTTCTTCCTCAAGATCAACAAGAGAATAGGGGACAAATTTACCCTCTTTGAGCGTTTCGATGAATCCTTGAATTTTCATAAATCCTCCTTAATCAATTTTTCGACAAGTTTCACATAAGCGATTAAATACACTAAGAGAAGCGAAGTCTTTTTCGCACCTCAAGCATTTTCTCATGGTGTATTTCTTGTTTTCGTTTTCTGGTTTTTGTGTTGTCTTTGAATAGTTTCTAACTTTTTGCCTTGATTTTCTTTTTAAAATAACCTTTCCTGCCAATATCGGGTACTTTGTATTAATAAGCTTCGGTGAAACTTTAAAATGCAGAGCAATTTCTCTAATAGATGGTGGAAATTCTTCTTCAAGACATTTTTCAAGATAGCGTGCTATGTGTTCGTAACTCACAAATCCTCCAATTAATTTAATAAGTTAAGTATCTTTCTGTACTATTAACTTCATCCAAAAAAGAATAAAAACAAAACTCGTCAAAAGCATAGGAATCATCATCCCCAGAATCAGCAAAAAACAACAAACCGTCTTCTATTAATGAGTCATTTTCTGTTGTGCATAATAACAAGCGGAACTTTAGCAAAATTCCAGCCTCAACAGCGGCGCAATGGTCGCAAATTAAAGCATCTACTAAAATGTCAAAATCAAGCTTTTCCATAAATCCTCCCCAAAACACTCATAAATAAAATCAGCAATATTTAGTGCGTCTTCTTTTGTTATTGTCTGACAACCGACTCGGATGGTGTCGCTGAGAACTTGGCGCTCAATCTCATAACTAAGAGATGGTACTTTGATTCGTACTATTGAAACATCTCTCCATTGCATCAATAAATCATGCCAATATGAAGAACCTTCTTCGCTATCATGCCAAGGAAAACCACCGTAGATACTAAACACACCATCATCTATTTTACTTCCGCTGCGAGATTCATCGTGATTCTTCTCCCACTTCTTTAGCACGCCTTTATAATCCAAGAACATTAAAAACAATAATCTTTCTTCCCAGCTCATACTTACCCCTTTGTCTTATAAATCTTTAATTTTATAGAACTTATTGATGGAGTATAGCCATCCATTTATGCCATTTCTCTTAATCCAATCAAAAGCATCGTCGTAAGATCCAAACTCATTATTTTGAAGAAGAAATGACTCGTTTTCTGAGTTAACCTTAAAGAACTCAATAACAATTCTTTTTTTTATTTTCTTGCGGACTAATTTTAGGACTGGAAATGTGTGATAGATAGAAAATTTACCATCTTGTGTAAAACTATTCATGCGCTCTACGCCATCATCATTTAAGAAAGTTATTTGAATTGGGTACTTGCCAAGATTGCTTTCTTTTAAAACAAACTCCTTATCTCCAAAAAACGCACACGTTACAACATCGCCAGCTTCAAAAATTACTTCACTCATAATTACTCCTGTTAAAAATCTATTGTTATTTTATTTGGTTTAGCACCAAGAGACTGAACAAGGCCGGAACCTTTATTTACCTTGGTTTCTTTGTTGGCTATTTCTTCCAAGATTTCGAATTGGCCACTAGTAAAAACCCACAACCAATTAGCTCCAATGTCAGCATGGCAGTCATTTTTCCATTGTACTGCGTAATACTCTTGATCCAGCATTGAATTACCAGAAAAGTCTCTGATATCCTCAGTAACTTTTATTTTCACTAACCTAAACATATTTACTCCTTAATGCTTTGTTCATAAGCCGCTTCTGCACACTCACAGCATTGATAAACAGGTGGACTGATAAAAATCGGACTAATCAAATCACCCTCACGCTCTAAACAATCACAACAAACCATAAAACCTCCAAGAAAAGTCCAACAGCATTAGCACCATTGGAACTATGTGTTAATAAACCTAAAGACGCTCTAGTCCATAATACGGAGTAAACTGATACAAAACACCCTTAGAAGACTCCAAAACCCAAGCATTTGGTCTATAATAAGCCTTTTCCTCAGAGCGGTACAAAACCTTAAGCGTCATGAAGCCGATCTTAACTAAGTTTCCTTCTTTGAATTCGTTTTTTGTTTTCATAAATCCTCCAAAATTTCGTGAAGGCATAATTTCATAAGTGCAATTAAGGCGCAAGAAAAAAATGTAAAGAAAATGCGAAACGTCGCTAAAACGTCAGCAAAACGTCGCTATTTCGTCGCTAAAACGTCACTAAAACGTCGCTAAAACGTCAGTTCCGATTTCCTTAAGAATATCAAAGACTTAGAGCCTATGAAATTCGTCATTAAAATGAACTACAAAAATGCACTTAACGCCACTTAAGCGCCACTTAACGACATATACTGAACAGTGTTTGACTTTAATGGCGTACAAAGCAATAATTGGTATATGTTAAGTAAAAACGCATATAATCATTTCGTCGGTTTATACCAGCCAATCATGTGCAAGTTGTTGATAGAACATTGCAAAAATGGAAACAGTGTCGAATCTTTCGCTGCTGAAATAGACGCAACGCCAGAAGTCTTTCCTATTTGGATGCGCCTTGATGTGAATTTTGAGATTGCCATGCACGTTGCTTACTGGAAATCATTTAGAGCAATAGAAGAAAAGGGTATGCGTGGGGAAATCCACCATAAAACTTACGAGCTAATAATGAGAAATCGCTTCAATTGGAAAGATGATACAGAGAGCACTCTTAAGGCCATCTCCAAAATGTCCACTCTCCAACTAGAAGAAATGGCAAGGCGCATACTAGAAACCGACACAGTTAAACAAATTGACCGCACAGAAGGGATAATTGATGCAAAACTTTCAAATGAGGACGATGACTAAAGACGATGTGCCTTTTTTGGTTAAGTCGGTGCTTATGTCATATAGGGCAGGAAGTCGCTATATTAGGGGAATAAACAAGGACTCTTTTTTAAGAAGCCACAACAACCTTATATTGAGCGTTCTAAGCCACCCAAACACAGAAGCTAGGTTAATAGTAGACAAGAAAGATGAAAGCCTTATTTTGGGCTTTATTGTTCTTACTGGATTAGAAAAGATTGTAATTTGTCACTATGTCTATGTGCGCAATGGCTTTAGGGGTACTGGAATAGCTGGGCAACTACTTGAGGAACTGGCGCGAAAAGCAAATGGGGGATCCAAAATTCTAGTCCTATCTCACCAAACCGACATAATCAAACCAGCAAGATTCAAGAAGTATGGCTTTGATAAAGTTTACTTCGATCCTTATATATTCGAGGCTTTATGTTAAAAAGAGTGGTCATTTTACGACGAGACGGAATTAACACCATATGCCCCTTTCCCGTTCACTTTCAAATTAACGACATGGAAAGGGTTGTAGGCTTTGAGCTTAGCTTTTTAGGCTACATGAGAAACGGAGAGTTATACCTAAGACAAGGGGATGTATTATGTTAGAAGTTATTAAAGCGCAGTTTTACCATTCAGTTAGAATCGAAGGTAAAGAGTGCCAAACGGTAATGGCCGGTAAAGATGGACTATCAGAAGATTTAAAAATGCACTTTGACGATCATTTAATCATTATTGACTCACCTTTAGAGCCAAATTTAATCGTTGTTGGCATGACAAACACACGTCATTTTCAAATTGTTAGACCTAAACAAGATTGGTTTGTGTTTTCTCGGGAAAATTCGATACCAACTTTAGATAGCATTGAGGAAATCGACGTAAGTGGTAATAAACACGAAGCTATTGAAGCAACTCAAGAAGTGATGGACAAAGTCGCAAGTGTTCAAAATCACATTGAACCTAAAGAAAACTTAAGCAAGAAAAAAGCAAAAAAGGCTAAATAATGCTAAACTCTTTCTTTGCGTTTAATTTTGAGCCGCCTTTAAGTACCGAAATGGTCCTAGAAGAACTCATTAACCGAAAAGGAAGGTCGGGCGTAATTCCGCTTGATCCTGATTTTGAAATCCAAAACAGGGTAAGGGCTGACCGATCACAGTTTAAAGCGCTTAAATGCACGCGTAGATCGGGTAAATCAACAACGGAAGTCCTTGACCATATAGACAAATGCACAGAATTTCCGAACTCGAGAACTTTATACATGGCGTTGACTTTGGATTCAGCGTCCGAGATTTGTTGGGATATTTTCAAAGATTACAACGAAAAGCATAATCTTAACTTGAGATTCAATGAGTCAAAGAAAATCATCCATTATCCAAACGGATCAAGGACAAGGCTTTTTGGGCTAGATTCAAACGAAAAGCAAATAACGCGCGTACTTGGCCAGAAGCTTAGAAAGGTTTCAATCGACGAGGCTGGATCACTTACTCGCAATATGCGCAAGATCATTTACCAGATGATTTTACCAACGTTGGCGGATTTGTCGCCTAACTCATGGCTTACGCTTTTGGGAACTTGCGAAAATATTCCAAACACTTTTTTCCAAGAAGTAACAGAAGGCAAAGAGACAACTATTCCTTGGAAGGTTTACGAGTGGACTGCTTACGATAATCCGTACATGAAAACTCAGTGGGCAAAATTAATAGACGACATGAAGGCTTCAAACCCAGCAGTAATTGAGGCTTCATGGTTTAAGACTCACTACTTAAATATGTGGGTGACTGATGATAATCTTTTAATTATTCCAGCATCAAGAGCGACAATTGTAGAGGCACTACCGCCATATGGCGAGTGGGTTCACATATTAGGCGTTGACTTAGGATTCAATGACGAGTCGGCGTTTTCCATTGTTTCATACTCATTCACTCACAAAAAGGCTTATGTGTCTCTGTCTTTTGGAGAGTCGGGAATGGACTTTACAGATGTTTCCGAAACTATCAAGAGACTTAAAAAGGATTTTGCAATATCGCGCATTGTAATAGACGGAGCCAATAAGCAAGGTATTGAGGAAATGAAGAAAAGGCTCGGTCTTCCCGAGCTTGAAGTCGCGGAAAAGCAGGGCAAGGCGGTTTACCTCAAGCTAATGAGGGACGATGTTTTAACAGGCAAGCTTTGTCTTTTAAATGGGAAATGTGACGGACTAATAAGCGAATGGTCAAAGCTTCAATGGAAAGATGAAAAGAAACTCCAAGAAGACCCACGATGTGCCAATCACGAAAATGACTCGGTTCTCTATAGCTGGAGAGAGACCTTTGCTTTTGCCGCCACTGAACCCGATCCGATACCCGACCCAACAAAACCAGAATACAATCAATACTTAGAAAAACTATATGCGGAAGAAACGCAAGATAACCAAGAGGAATTTGCTTATGGCACAAGTGAAACGTACTCGGACTGGTGATGTTTTCAAAATCGCCACAAGAATGAGAGAATTAGGAATTGAAGAATTAGAAGTATTTGAAAAGTACAAGATTAAACTAGGTAACAAACCAGAGCCAATCGAGGGAACAACGGACGCCCTTGACCAGTTAGGTGAAGACATTAAAAAGTCCTTTAACGAAGACGATTTACTTTTTCATTCTAGCTAAGGAGAGCTTATGGAATACGATAAGGATTTATTTTGGTACGAACAAGAAACGCAGGACGCAATGGCGGCTTCGCTTGTTTCGCACGTTAACACTTTAATAGACAAAACCAATCACAGAGAAATGATGATTCGGCATTACCGACTTTACTCAAATAGACAGTTTATCTCATTTCTTCCAAACGAACACTACAAGAACAACAGTGAAGAAAGACTTACGTTAAACGTAGTTAAATCATGCGTTGACACAGCAGCGGCAAAAATTGCCAAGTCAAAACCTCGCCCACAATTTCTTGGCCAGAAAGGAATGTGGAATACAAAGAAACAAATGCAGCAGCTTCAACAGTTCATCGACGGTATCTTTTACCAAGAAAACTGTTATGAAAAAGGGCGCAAAATGTTCGTTGACTCGGCAATTTCGGGTGACGGGTATTTTAAGGTAATGGCAAAAAAGGAAAGAGTTTGCGTTGAGAGAACACTTCCCTTTGAAATAATTGTCGACGAGTCGGACGCAGTAGACGGAAACCCTTCGATCATTTACCAAGTAAAGTACGTTAACAAGCGTAAACTTGCGGCGATGTTCAAAGATAAAAAGATAAAGAAGCTTATTTCAGAAGCAAGCTTTGAAAAAGAGTTTTACACTTACACAGGAAAGACGACCGACATGGTTTTGGTTGTTGAAGCGTGGAGACTTCCAAGCGCCGAGGGCGCAAAAGACGGAACTCACTGTCTAGCGATTGCCGAAGGAATGCTGACTCACTCAACCTATGAGCGCGATTATTTCCCATTTGTAAAGTTTGGGTACTATCCAAAATCATTTGGTTAT
>OGWO01000004.1_pt1 | contig 27176 bp, 44 predicted proteins | sample 1576001 | NCBI WGS metagenome assembly OGWO01 (sample SAMN07581522, study PRJEB24739) | freshwater metagenome | place: Singapore | collected 2015-01
GTTTCCCAGTCACGATACAATGGAACATACCCTTAGCAACCAAGGAACTTCGTTATGAAACACACACTTACTCTTAATGACTTTGCACATCTTCGTGCTAATAAAATGATTTCTTTTAAAGAAGAAGTTGTTGATGGTGTAACAGTTGTTATTATTGCTTATCAGATTTCCACAACTGAAATGTGGAGAGAACCTCTAGCACTAGAAACTCGTGGAATTACATTTGAAAAGGAAACTGGTAAACTAATTTCTCGTCCATTTGAAAAGTTCTTTAACTTGGGAGAGAATGATTGGACTACACTCAATAATTTCATTCCAAATGGTTACGTTGATGTACGGGTTAAACGTGATGGTTCAATGTTAACTCCTGTACTTATTAACAATAAGATTCATTGGAAGACAAAGAAATCATTTTATAGTGATGTTGCTATTCTCGCAGCTAAACACGCAGAAACTATTAATGGTTTTAATGAGTGGTGTGAACTAATGTGTTTTTACAATCTAACACCCATTTTTGAATTTACTTCTCCCGATAATCGAGTTGTAATTGATTATGGTGTAGAACCAAAGTTTACATTGCTTGCTATTCGAGATAATGTAACTGGAGAGTATATGAATATTAATTCCTATACATCACCACTTAATCATATTAATGTAATTGAAAAGATAGATATTAATACTGATATCGAAACATTTATCTCAACAATTAAAGATATGAAGGGAGTAGAAGGTTTTGTAATTACGATGCAGAATCGAATTTATGGTAATCGAGTTAAGTTTAAAGTTAAGACTCAATGGTACTCTGATAACCATCGTGTTATGACCGATCTGCGTGAACGTGATGTAGCGGCTGCTGTACTTAATGAATCAGTTGATGATATGAAAGCATTAGCAGCTGCTAATGGACATGATATTCATTTACTGGAAGCTATTGAGAAACGAGTAACAGATACTCTACAGAATATCATCGAAGAAACTACAAAGTTATCAAATCTTATCAATTCGTGCGCTACTCGTAAAGATGCTGCTATGTTGTATAAAAACGACAAATACTTTAGCCTAGCTATCCGACTATGTAACGGCAGTGTACCAGACTACAAATATTTCTTTGAAAAGAATCATCTTAAGCAAGACTTTTCATTGAGAGTCCTGTATAGTAAATAAATTTACATTCCAATAAACTCTAATCAAAATTCTGTAAAATATTTACATGCATAAAGCATACAAGTTTCGTATCTATCCAACACACAGATTAAATGATGTTGGTAGTAAAAAGTTTACTCGTAAAATCTCTTCTCGTATTGCTGAAATACGTAAGATGATTAATCAGATTAGCAATGCACATATTGCTGGACAAATTGATACTCATACTCTAGGATCATTTGTTACATTTCTGAGACTACGAGTCACTAATATGGCAAACGACTTGTTGATTACCCACAACGAGGAAGATGTTGTGCTTGATCTAATGTGCGTCAACTTAATGACTAACATTTTGATTGGCGATATCAAGAACATCGTTAGGAAGACGCAACGTATTCGTGTGATAGAACAGCAACAGTCAAGGTTAGTTGCTCATGATCATCGTAGTCCTATTATGTCAGATGATAATAAAAACGTAATTGGATGGGATCATAAGATCATTAGTCTAAATCCCATCTCTCTAGAATCTGTTAAAGACGACATCACACCAGAGACTTTAATCAAAAAGTCTAAACACTCTCTCGCTCGTAGAGGTTTAAAAGACACACTCTATTGACTCGTGGCACAAATCTGTGTTATAATTTACATCACAACTTAACCAACCTTTATATCATGCAACAACTTATCAAATTCCCTCACATTGAACAGTTCAAGAACATTCTGAAGAATATTAAAAGCAACGCCGACTACCATCAAGTACCTACTCCTATTGTTGAGTTTACTGGTACAGTGAAACTTCATGGTACGAACGCCACTGTGGTGCAGGATGTAGATGGAAACATCTGGCATCAATCACGTGAACGTATTATTACTCCCACAGATGACAATGCTGGTTTCAGTATGTGGGCATCCGGTAAAGAACCTCTGTTCACTAAAATCTTTACCTACATCCGATCTGCCATTGTATGTGGGACTAAAAAAATCCAACTGTATGGAGAATGGTGTGGTGGTAACATTCAAAAAGGCGTAGGTATCTGCAACCTGCCGAAGATGTTTGTTATCTTTGCAATTCGTATTAGCGACGATGCTGAATGTGTAGACTGGATGCCAGCTAACGAGGTTAAAGCTATTCTTGACAAGTTTGTATCAGCTAAAGATAATCTGTATCACATTTATCAGTTCCCCACCTACAAGGTAACAGTAGATCCTCTGAAACCAGAGATCGCTCAGAATAAGATTGTTGAACTGACTATGCAAGTGGAACAACAGTGTCCCGTAGCATCAGTGTTACTTCCAATTCCTTACCCTAAGAATATGATCGGCGAAGGTATTGTGTGGACTTGTACTACTCGCCACCCTGTTGTTAACCTTCGTGGGATTATGTTCAAGAGCAAAGGTTCCATACATTCTTCAACAAAAGTAAAAACAATTGTTCCAATTGACGAAGAAAAGGTTAACAATGTGCGAGAATTCATCAATGCTACTGTAACTACTAACCGGCTTGAGCAGGGACTGACAAAACTTCGTGAAATGGGTCTTGACAGTGATGATGTAAAGAACATGGGAGAGTATCTGCGTTGGATTACCAACGATGTTCTACGCGAAGAAGCAAATCTTCTTGTAGAAAGTCAACTAGATGTTATGGCAGTGAAGAAGCAAATTGCTACAACTGCTCGTCAATACTTTCTAAATCGTGGAGTTTAAACATCATGTCATCTAAATCATTTCACATCTCTCGTGGTACTGCTAGATCAATCAGTGAGAAACAACAATCTCGCATCCAGAGTATTACGTTACAAGAATTCGACATGGTTGATACTCCACTAGCAACCATCGTTCTGTTAGAAGACCATGAAGAGCTATTTGGAATGGTTATTCTCGGTATTCGTACTGACGAAGATGATATGCCATTTCCTATTCATTATATGTATGGGAAAGACGAGGAGACTTCATACGAAGAGTCTGCTAGAGAGATTGCAACTGCAATTGACTGTTTCGTGGATATGGTTGCTCCTGTAGCAATAGTTATTAGAATTGACGGCGAAGTTAAACAAGAGATTGACCTATAATCACAATTAGGTAAATCTTAAACAATTGTGTTTAAGTTGTCTAATATTACTCCGTCCCTTTGCGAACTGCTCTTTTGAGCAGACCCCTCAATTTTACTCGCAAATTTCTCTAGAGTCTTAGGGATGATTAGTCCCTCTTCGATAGATTCTACCGAAGTTAATACGTGGTCATAACAATCAAGTTGACCAAAATTTTTAATGTTTTTTGCAGCGTTTAAGTCACGATCATGATGTGTTCCACAGTCTGGACAAGTCCATTCTCTAGTACCTAAGTCAAGTTTAGTTAACTTATGTCCACAAGAAGAACAAGTCTTTGATGATGCTACAAACTGATCGATTTTGTGGATTGTTTTTCCATAGAACCCAGCTTTGTAACTAATCATCGCAACTAGAGTTGTCCAAGCAGACTCATGGATTTTTCTTGCCAAAGTTGGATGCTTTAACATCCCTTTAACATTTAAATTTTCCATGTAGATTGCATCAAAATTGTTGACTAAGTAAGAACTAATCTGATGATAGTAAGCGTTTCGTTGATTTGTAATTCGTTCATAGCACTTAGCCACTCGAATCCTAGCTTTCTCACGATTCTTGCTACCCTTTTTAGTTCTTGCATGTTTACGCTGCGCTTGCTTCAATGCTCGTTTGGCTTTCGTGAGCATATTTTCGGGATGAGCAAACTTTACCCCGTTTGATAAAATTAGTAAGTCTTTAAGTCCTAAGTCACATCCTACTTCTAGTCCCGTTGATGGTTTTAACTGAATTGGTTCTTCTACAAGAATTGAAACGAAATACTTGCCAGAAGCAGTCTTCGATACTGTTGCTGTTTTAACTGTGCCAGTAAATCTACGATCAAAAATGCACTTGACATTGGGAATCTTTGGTAGCCTAATGGTCCCAGTTTCGAAGTCTATCTTAAATCCTCTTGTCCTGTATGACTGTGAGTTATCATATTTCGATTTGTATTGAGGAACAGAAACTTTTGGTCCCTTACGGGTACCTTTAACTGAATCAAAGAAGTTCTTGAATCCAGTAGCCAAATCTTCTGATGCATGTTTCAAACACCAGTCGTCTATGCCTTTTAACCAAGAAGTATCAGTTTGTTGTTTGAGTTTTGTAATTTCTGTGTTACAATCAAAGTTACTAAGATGTTTTTCTTTACGTTCAAATCTAGACTTGTTCTCAGCAAGAAAGTGGTTGTAGATCCAACGCTTTGCGCCAAAGAACTGTGCCAGAACCGCACATTGTTGTGCGTCTGGGTAAATTCTATATTTGTAAGCGCGAAGTTGAAGCATTTTAGTAACAGTGGTTGTCTATGTTAGTATTTACGGTGAATGCAATTCTTGTTTTCATGTCACAATATGAATATAGACAATTTAAACGTAAATACACGTATTTGACATACAACATATATGAAATACTTTCTTAAAGTTCTTTTTACTCCTAGTTGTTGGCTACAAAATTATCTATATAGCTCAAATTGGGACAAACTGTTAAATGAGTTGATGGAAACTCATACGTTCACGAATGTTACAGAGTATACTGCTAACCTTGGGAACGTGAGAGTGTGGATCGAAAATTATCCATACGCAGCGTTTACTCCTGATAGATCAATAAAGGTTAGACCTAGCCGTCGTACTATTCTTAAAGCATATGATAAACTAGTTAACGATGTATTCGTTGAAACTAAGTAGTTATTTTACGTGATAGTTACCTGAGCATCTATCAGACACAATCAAAATGCTCATTTTGTATAGGAATCATTAATGGCATCAAAATTACTACAAAAATTATTAAAAGTTGGCAGCGCAGGATCTACTATCCTAACAGACAGTGACATGTTTAAAGAACATGATCTAATTTCCACCATCCCAATTATCAATATTGCATATTCTGGTAAACTGGATGGTGGATTTGGTCACGGTCTAACAATTCTCGCAGGGGAAAGTAAAACTTTCAAAACAGCACTTGCACTGAAGTGTATGAAAGCATACCTCGATAGATATGATGACGCTATTGCTATTCTATATGATAGTGAGGGTGGATGTAACCCTCAATATATTCGTTCATTTGGAATTGATCCTGATCGAGTTATTCACATTCCAATTGAACATGTGGAACAACTAAAGTTCGACTTTGTTAAAAAGTTAGAAGAGATTGTTAAAGGTGATCATGTATTCTTCCTAGTTGATTCTATTGGTCAGCTTGCAAGTAAGAAAGAAACTGATGATGCTAGCGATGAAAAGTCAGTAGCTGATATGAGCCGCGCTAAAGCTATTCGTTCCCTGTTGCGACTTATTACGATTCAGCTTAATAAGAAGCTATTGCCATGTTTTATAATCAATCACGTTTATCAGACGATGGAAATGTTTAGCCGAACGGTGATACCCGGTGGTACCGCCGTAACATTTTCAGCAAATACGATCTTTGTTATTACTAAGTCTCAGGATAAAGCATCTGATGGAGAATTGAATGGATGGAATTTCACTCTTAACATTCACAAGTCTCGATACGTAAGAGAAAAGGCAAAGTTTCCATTCACTGTTAATTACGAATCAGGTATTCAGTATTACTCTGGACTACTTGATATTGCAATTGAATTGGGTGCTGTGATTAAACCTAATCAAGGTTGGTATAGCCGAGTAAATCTTGCAACAGGAGAGGTTGAAGATAAAAAATGGCGAGCTAAAGATACCAACAGTGCATTATTCTGGGATATGTTACTAGCATCTCCTGAGTTTGCTAAGAAGATTTCTGATAGGTATATGCTTACTGCTGGATCCGCAGATGATGAAGTGGTTAGCCTACAAGATGACGATGCTGAAGAAGATCCTACATTGGATTAAGTCTTTGTTACCATCCACTACCGATGAACCATACTTAGTAGTGGAGAGACCAACTGAAGACGGAGGGTATCGTCAAGGTATCCTCCTACAAACACCAGAGTTCAACGGGATTATTGTAACTACATCTCCTAAAGTTGGTATACACGTTGTAGATGATGTGTTACAATTGACTTTTGATCTAGCTGTAGAGGCTAATCCTAACAATATACAGTATGACTACTCTACCCTACATGCTCATGTAGGAGATATACTAATGGAGCTCATGCAACGAGACTATGCGACAAGAAGAAATAATTTTATCAGCTCTAACTAAAGATATTGACTATGCTAAAAAGGTATTACCTCACTTAAAACATGATTTCTTCTCTGATCGTAAAGAACAGGTAACGTATAAACTGATTGACGAGTTTTTTACCAAGTATCAGAAACTTCCGACAAGAGATATTCTACTACTTTCAATTGAAAGTGTTAAGGATATTCCAGAAAGTGAGTTTCCCGATACTAAAACTGTCATCAAGGAAGCGTTTGATAGCAAGTACGAATATGACCAGCAGTGGTTGTTAGATGAGACTGAAAAGTTCTGTAAGAACAAGGCGGTGTACAACGCAATTATGCGAGCCGTTCTTATTATTAATGGAGAAGATAAGAAGACTGGGGAAGGTGCTATCCCCAGTCTTCTCCAAGATGCGCTGAGCATCACGTTTGATAAAAAACTTGGACACGATTACTTCGAGGATGCTGCTGCTCGTTACGAATTCTATCACTCAGTTGAGAGTAAGATTCCCTTTACTATCGACTTACTAAACAAGGTCACAAATGGTGGAGTTAATAGGAAATCTCTTAACCTGTTTATCTCTCCGCCAAAGGGTGGTAAAAGTTTGTCAATGTGTAGTCTAGCAGCAGACTATCTCAGAGCAGGATTGAATGTAGCTTACATTACACTTGAACTAGCAGAAGAACGTGTTGCTGAGCGTATTGACGCAAACATGTTTAACGTGCCCATGTCTTCCATCCATACTCTGGAGGAAGATGTGTTCACTAACAAAATCGCCCTGTTGCGATCTAAAACAAACGGTAGGCTTAAAATCAAAGAGTATGCTACCAAGACAGCATCTCATACAAATTTTAAGGTTTGGCTAGATGATTTAAAAACTAAAGAAGGGTTTACGCCTGATGTATTGTTTGTAGACTATCTAGGTATATGTGCATCATCTAAATACAAGAACTCAAGTACAGTGAACAGCTATGCGTATCAACAGAGCGTCTCAGAAGAGTTAAGAGCTCTTGCGTTTGAATACGATATGGCAGTATGGTCTGCTGTACAAACTAACCGCAGTGGGTTTAACACATCTGATTTTGATATTGATAGTATTGCAGATTCCACTGGGCCTATTCAGACTTGTGATTTTGCAATTGCTGTTATTAATACACCTGAACTACAAGAGTTGCAACAAGCACTGCTTAAACAGTTAGCATCTCGATACGGTGATCCATCATACTACAATAAATTCGTTGTAGGCATTGACAAGAGTCGTATGAAAATGTACAATGTGGAACAATCAGCCCAAGACGGCATCACACAGGATGTTTCTAACAACACATCCCCTACCCCACCTAGTAGATACAGATCTGCTGGGACTAAACCAACAGTAGCAACTAACGATGATTGGAGTTTTGAATGAGTGAAGATGGTATTGGAATTTATTCCATTGAGATTAGCAACGGTAGTGATAAAGTAGAATGGCTCAGCACATCGAAGTCTTTCGTAGCATTACCGGATAGTTTGCTTACAACATGTACATGGACAAACAAACTAGATGAAACACTAACGGTTAAAGTTGTATCTGATACAGTATGTGATGCTGTTGATTTTGCAGGATTTGATGCTATCAAAGAGATCATTGTACTAATGCTTCTTGATGATTATTGGTTTGTTAATTCATCTGATGACTTACCATTTAGCAAATCTATGTTTGGTGAAGCAGTTGCTACATTTTTTAGTGAAATGTCACTTGAAGGATAATTAATGCGGAAGATTAAGATTAGTGAAATTTTTGGCCCAGCAGGATACTGGAACTTTAACGTAGATCATACTACAGGCGTAGTCGTCCCGGAGTTTGTTGAACGCTGGGGCGTAACACAAGGCGAAGGTAAGTTTGTTGGGACTCGCTCAGTGTTTGTTCGAGTTTTCGGCTGCAATCTGTCTTGCCCGGCCTTCGGGTTAGATCATGGAGAAAAAACAACTGAGCCAGATGATATTGCAAAAAATGTTACAATGTACAAAAACATTGGTGAACTACCAGCAGCACAGTTTGGATGCGATAGCTATTTTTCTCATCATCATGGATTCAAGAAATTTAGTCCATCATTTGATGTTAATCAAGTAGTTGAAATGATTTTGATGGCAGCAGGTGGTGCAATTCAATCTAACCCCCAGTCTCCGATTCATATTATTTTTACTGGCGGAGAACCAATGCTGCCTGGCTGGCAGGCAATGTACTTTGCTATCATTGAACGACTATGTATGCGAGACAACACAATTGAGCAGAAAGTTGATGTTACATTCGAGACTAATGGTACTCAACAGATTAAAGACTTTCATCCATTCTATAATCTGTATAGGATTGCTAACATTACATGGTCAGTGAGTCCTAAGTTGTCTGCATCTGGGCATACACAATTTGAGACCTTATATCCAGAGGTAATTAGACAGTATCTATCCATTAGCGAGGACTTATATCTGAAGTTTGTTGCTCAGACTGTAGAGGATATTGATGAGATTGGAGTATTTGTTGCAGAATACGAAAAGCACTGCAACCGTAAGTTTAATGTATACGTGATGCCAGAAGGTGGTACGCCATCAGAATATCGTAAACACTCCACATTGGATTTAGTCTCTGCTGCTGTTAAAGCTGGGTATAATATTACTCCAAGGCTCCAGGTGATGATTGGGGATAACTTAACAGGGTGGTAAATTTATAACCTACTAAATAGGTTCATGGTTAATTTTATCAAGGAAAGTGTATATGGAATATAAGTATGTTTCTACTAAAGAATATGTAGATGCATTCCCGGTCGCATATCGACAGTGGCGAGCAGATGACAAACCTGATGGGAAGCCTGGATGCAATAAAATTCATGGGTATGCATTTAGCATGAAGTTCTATTTTGGGTGTAACGATTTGGACTCTCGTAACTGGTGCGTTGATTATGGATCGTTACGGTCTCTGAAAGACTTCTTAGAGGATCAATTCGATCATACGTTATTAGTAAGCTCAGATGACCCTGAAATTGAATGGTATCGAGAGGCAAGTAAGCGCAATATTGCGAAGGTAATTGAGTTGCCCCACCTAGGGTGCGAAGCACTTGCTGATATGCTATATCGATATGTCAATGGCGTGTTCATCCCTGAACAATGGGGTACTGGAGAAGCAAACAGAATTTGGTGTTTTAGAGTTGAGATTCGCGAGACCCAAAGTAATATGGCATATAGGGAAGGCCATCGTGCGTGGAATGAAAACTTACTAGAAGGATTTTAAAGAATATGACATATAAACCGCCATCATATTGCCCTAATGCAATTGCTACAGATACTGGATGGGTTAACCCTAAGACGGGGGAGCTATTAGTAGCTATTCGTCATTTAGATACTAAGATTAAAGAATCTGCTAAAGGGGACATTGAACAGATTCGAGAACTTGATGATAAAGTGACCACTGTCCAACCTGTTATGCTAGAAGAGTTGACAGTAGAGGCCGAACCTGTTAAACTACGTGATTACGTATTAACAGTAGAAGAATCTATTAACGTAGATGAACAATTCCCTGGAACAAAGCGTCCAGGTCGTCCAAAGAAACAAAAGGAAATTAAAAATGAGCAAGTGTGATCCAGTGCTAGGTAAGAATGTTCGTGAATATCTAATTAAAATGGGAGTAGAATCTCCAATTGACTATAGCGTATATGATTCGACTACAGCAGAAGAGAAAATTTCTGTAATCGAAGAGAATATGCGAAAATCTCTTCTTGCTATGGGGTTTGACCTGTCAAACGACTCTGTACAAGATACTCCTAAACGTCTTGCAAAGATGTGGGTTCTAGAGACTATGAAAGGACTTGATTACAAAAACTTTCCTAAAGTGATGACATTTGAGAACAAGTTCAATTCATCTGGTATGGTAATTGAGCGTAATGTTAAATCTATGAGTCTGTGTTCTCATCACATCGTTACAATTGACGGGATTGCTCATGTAGCGTATATTCCTGGTAAGAAGATCATTGGACTGTCGAAGATTAATCGAATTGTAGATTATTTCTCTCGTCGTCCTCAAGAAGCCGAACGGTTAACACTACAAATTTATCATGCCCTTGAGTATATCTTAGAAACGGATGATATTGCAGTGTTCCTCACTGGGGTGCATTATTGCGTGAAGAGTAGAGGAACAAATGATGTTAACTCATCTACATCTACTGTAAAATTGGGTGGCGCATTCATGTCTGATCAGCTTGTGCGAAAAGAATTCTACGATGTTGTACATTCAAAGAATTAATAGTTAAAAATTCTGAAAGGCTTTAAATAAGCCTTTCATTTTGTGAAGTTAATAATGCAACGAAGTTACGCAAACAATATCTCATCATCTACTGTTACCAAGTTTATTGGAACTGAGGTCGAAAAATCGCCTGCGTATGGTTCACGAACTCTATTTGTAACATCAGATGATTGTCAATATGCACTATCACATGAGTTTGATATCGATGATGTTAATCATGTGTACTTAAACGCGAATCACAGTGATCCACTTAATATTCCTATTCGTGTATTGTTGTTGCTACAACAGAATCCGAATGTTAAGTATATGACCATTGAAGTGTTTACACGAGAAGAGTTTGAGTTGATTGCTAATATAGCATTAGAGTTTGATAAAATTCTAATCATGTGGTCAGTTGCGATCCCAGATGTTCTATCTATCGGAAATCGTGTTACAATCAAACTCGATGACTCAACATTTAACCATAGTAATCCTGGCGTATACTGCATGTCTGCGTTAGAGTTCATTACTAATAGCCATGAAACTAAGTGGAATGAATATACCCAAGACACACCCATCTAAAAAGTTTATCTACATTAGCTCAGGGATGAGCTATACAGTTCGTAAACGCTTTACGCGTGAAACAGAATTAGCAACTGCTGAGCTGCTAACTAGCATGGCACTCAAGACTAGTGAACTATACAAGGAACATAGTTTCGGGTATCTAGTTAATGCGCTAACTGAGAAAGGCTTAGGAGAAACTCTTAATAATATCTACGATAATAAACTATTAGTTATTGGGGATTCGGGAGGTCTCCAAGCAATTACTCTCGGCAAGAAGAGTGATGATCTTATGAAAAATGGTGTATATCAAACTCAATCACAATTAGTTGATTTTGCAATGAGTTTTGATGAAATTCCTGTTACATTAACATCAAATAGGAGCACATTCCATGATACTGCTTCTAGATTTTTTGATCCTACAATCTTTGATGAAAAGGCTCGTCAAAGTGGTGAGAACTTAAAGAAGCAGATTGAATATTTCAAGAAAGTCGGAACTACGAGTAAACCTTTTCTAATCGTACAGGGTAATAGCATGGCATATTACCAGCGATGGATTGATATTATCCTTGACACTGTCGGAGAAGACAATCACAAGTATATTGGCGGAATAGCAAGTGGGGCAGCAGCACTTGGGCAAGGTAAACTTGAAGATGTTAAGCGTATTTGGTATCTCACTAAACTAAACGCACCTGATCATATTAAGAGCGTCATTCATGTATTAGGATTAGGTGCTATTAGTCGATTGTTACCATTAGTAGCGTTTAAGATGGGCGGATACTTCCCTGACACCGTCTTTACATATGACTCTACAACACATACTAGTGGTTTAAGCAATGGAAACTTTACTAAAGGGTATGGGCTACATTCACTCAGTCGTGTTCGTGATGCTAATTACATGCGATTGATTCAATACTATATTGAGACTGCTAAGAAAACCTTCGGAATTGATCTCAAAGAGGATATGGTATTCAATCTTATCTGTCGCCCAATTGATGAATATTATGCACTATATGGCAAAGATGTGTATAATCAACACTTAACACTGAATGGAATGTTCTATACATCAGTATCACTGTTTTTAGAATCGTTTGAAAAGGTGTTAGAATCAGAACATAATTTTATCGATGCGTGCAAAGGGTTAGATCATATTTACATGCCGCTTAAGAATGTTCGTGATGATAAGGACTTTTTAGAATGGGAGCGCAAACTTGGATGTAACTTACCAAGCAAAGCAGTTCCTGTGCGTGAACAATTAATTGAATTGGATTTTTAAAATGGCAACTACTAAGACGTACATTAAAATTAGGACAGAATTTGAGGGATTTCACTTCTATCCTAATGCTGGTAAAATTGATCCTCGTATTAAGTTCCTGGAAACAGAGCATCGACACGATTTTAAAGTTGAAGTTAAGATTGGCGTTACTCATCTTGATCGAGAACTCGAATTTTTTCTATGTCTATGGGCATTGGAAGATTTTCTCAAAGAGTCTAAAATGAATCATAAGTCATGTGAGATGATTGCGACTGATATTCTTAATCTACATTTAATTCAACTATACGGAAGAGATAGATATTATGAGATTGTTGTATCAGAAGATGGAAAATCTGATGGCATCGTGGAGTATCTACCCTAATGTTGTATATTATCCCGATTGAACCAATACCTGATAGATATCCTATCCATTGGTATAAATATCTGCCACTGTTTATTAGTAATCATGTTGAGCGTGAGCAGTTAGAGATTGATATGTCAGTTCCATCTAACAATGATGGAGCATTCTTCAATTTTAATTTTACTAATAAGTATAAAGCTGCGCAGCTAATGGTGTTATCTGATTGGATACAGTTAGGTAAGATTAAGAATGGAGATACATTCTTCTACACTGATTACTGGAATCCTACAGTTCATCAGCTCAGGTACATGTTAGACGTCAATGGATTAGTCGATTGTAAGATTGTTGGATTTGCTCATGCAGGCGATTGGGATCCAAGCGATATTCTACATCAACGACTTGTAAACAAGCAGTGGTCAATTGCTACAGAAAAGTCGCTGCATTTTGCATTTGATGAGATATACTTTTCGACTAAGTTTGCTCGAGATCTATATGCTTCAAACGTAATCGATGATCATCGATTAGTAGTAACTGGGTTCCCAATGGAGTATTACGATGAAGTAATGCCGATTGAGCATGTAGAAAAAGAAGATATTGTAGTATTTCCGCATCGAATAGCAGATGAGAAAAATGTAATACTATTCAGGCTTATCTCACAGATATTACCTCAATATAAATTTGTAATCGCGCAAGAGGCGTGCAAGACGAAACAAGAGTATCACACCCTTCTCTTTAAAAGCAGAGTAGCGTTTAGCGCAGCTCTACAAGAGACTGGCGGAATCTCTATGGGAATCGAAGCTGTTCGAGCAGGATGCATTCCGGTAGTGCCATTGCGACTATCATATGCAGAGATTTTTGCAGATAATCCATATGCATATTCGGGCAATGTTGCTAACGAGGTAGTAACTGATATTAATCATCCTGATGTTATTTTCTTAGCTGATATGATTGATAATGCAATGCATGCATCGCGCAATATATCTAGTCAAAGGATCGTTCGTAACATTTACGAATCTAATCAGCGATTGTTTTTTACTGGCGATCGATTATACACTCACCTCAAAGGAATTTCTAATGCTATCACAAATAATGGTTGATGTTGAAACGCTATCAACTCAGCCAAATGCAGTTATTATCCAGATTGCTGCTGTTAAGTTTGAGTTTAGTAGTGATAAAACTGAGCAGTTTATCATGAACTCTACTATCAAGTCTTCTACTGATCTAGGTCTACATGTAGACACTGGTACAATTGACTGGTGGAAATCACAGCCTACAAGCACTCTAAAAAGTGTTACAACAGGTGCTGTTCCTATTCAGGATGTAATGAGCAAGTTTGTAGAATTTGTTGGCAATCCGAAGGACATTATATTTTAACTATTCTGGCGTACCATCCATGAAACGATGCGTGTTTGCATTTAGTATAGTATTCAACTTTTGTATTATTTCTGTAAGAATATTGCAATCTTCTCGTGGGCAATTTATTAAGTTCGCATACTTCGATAAAATTTCCATAAGTAGTAACCATTAACACATCGTTTGAGTTATAAATATTGATTATTAATGCTCGATTGTTTTTCATTCCTTGCTTGGACACAGATTTTCTGTGTCTAGTGTCTAAACTTTCTATATGCCCAAATTTTGGATGGTCAGGCCCTTTCTTTCCATAGAAAATATTATTTTCTCCTGATAGTTTTTCTTTTATTTTGGATATAGTCTCTTCTGTATGAGTCTTACCATAAAATGGGTTGTTCTCCCCTGTTATACTTTCTCTACGAATTTTACCTTGTATTTCGCCTGATATTTGTTCGTATGTTTTACCTGTTCTATGGTTGATTAAAACGTGAGAGTTCAATCTATATGTTTCACAGTCAACTAATCGAGTTTTACCGTCTATGTCTATTACAGCCGTCTTTCCAGTAGTATCATATTTTTCATCTCCATTTGTTTGATTTAGAAATCTCAAATTTCTCGCGGCATTTAGTTTAGTTAAAACTCTAGTTTCCCATTTACAACATGTACGTATATTTGTAAATACCCGCCTAATTTCGATTACATCCGGCTCTCCGTGAGTAGCTCGAAATTCTTTTACAAGTTTTGATGAGGTAAAATATTTCTCCCAAAAGTCTGATGGATGACAATTTTTACCTGTGCGCCGTCCATAATACCATATATTATGTTCAGTCCACCCAATTAAATAACAATACGGTGTCCTATCGTTTGCTGAGTGTTGTTCGTTGAATGATTCTAAAGTAGTAGCAGGTTGGCGTGCGTATATAACATTGCTGATCATATGATCCTTTAAAGTTGGGTTGATTAGAGATACTGGGACGGCAATCCCGCGAGTATCATTTATTTAAACAACCTTATTATATGTTTGTGCTGTATCGTGTTATAATCTGTCAAACTGATTAACTTAAGAGGCTATAAATGTATCAAAATATTATGATAGACGTAGAAACTCTATCAACTCTCCCTAATGCTGCAATATTACAAATTGCTGCTGTAAAGTTTAAATTTAAATCGGATGACATTGAAATATTTTGTAAAAATATTTTAATTGAGTCTAGTATTCAACACGGACTCGCCGTTGATAAAGATACTATAGCGTGGTGGAAAACTAAACCTCTCAATGTAATAAAAAGTGTCACATCAAATGCTATACCAATTGATGATGCGATTACCAATTTTATAGATTTTATCGGTCCCAATGCATCGACTATAGCATTTTGGGCTAACGGAATGAACATGGATTTTCCGATAATTGAGTCTACATGTAGAGCTCTTGGTATTAAAACTCCTTGGAGGTACTACAACCTACGAGATGCTCGTACAGTATACGCCATCTGTAATCTGGATTGGAAGAACTATCCTCGTATCGGAAGTTACCACAACGGGTTAGATGACTGTTTGACCCAGGTCAAAGCCTTGAAAGAGTGCTTGGCATAAGTTGAAATTTCGTTTACAATAGTGACAACTTACAAGGAGTATAGTTAAATGGCCGGGAAAGCAAAATCGTGTTACCTCACAATTGTTGATGCTAAAACACATAAAACAGTGTTTACTAAAGTGTTCTTTGATGCAAAGTCAATGAACAATTGGATTAAAGATGATCCAAAAATGCAAGAGTATCCATCTCCCACATTTTACATTGTAAAAGAAACATACTAAACCTGAAAGACTACTATATTATGACAGTCCTTAATTCATCCAAGCGACCTGCGGTAATGTTCGATGCTACCAATGTCGAACATCGTAAAATGTATGCAGAATTCCTTAAGACTCGTAGCTGGGGAAAGACTCCAGTTAAGTTCGAACTGGAGCCGGAGTGGGCAGATATTGTGAGCATGATCGAGCATAAGATGCTCAAATACTATGTGAATCAGGAGATGAACTTCATCCTGTTTAAGGAAGAAACATATGCAAAATGCTAAAGAAGAATTTCTGAATATTATCGCTAAACATCCTAGCCCTGTTAAATGTGCGTATGTACGGTATGAATCATACCGTAATATTTCCTCTAGGCGCGAAGTGTATCTTCCAATTGGGTTTACTAATGATCAACTACAACAATTTATTCAGAGCTTAGATTTTGAATATAACAACAGATTTGGGTACCAACAACTACATGGTAATATTTGGTTTGAGGACGGTACATGGAATCAGACCGTGGTCGGTGGAGTGTTGATTTTCCCAGTAAAGGATATTGCCATCTCTCTTGAGAACAAGTCCCCAATGACTTCAGAGAATACTGCACTCGCAGACTTTGATATGACAGTGGTTTACGCAATTTCGCCATCCGCAGTATCTGAGTTGTATAGCACTAAGTCTAAGTCATTCCATACGATTGAGTCGGATGGAGATATGCTGTTGATGCATAACTATATGTCTACTCTCGTCAATAACGCAGCATATAAGGTTGTGCGCAATTACACTAACTTACAAGCAGCTGATAATCGTCAGAAGATCGAAGATGAGATTCGTGCATTGGTGACTGAACAATTGAAGACCGAGAAGTTAGATTCTGCGCTTACACTAAATGTGGTACAAGTTCGCAATATTTTGCCAAATGCTGCGATTCTACAATCCGCAACTGATCTTGTCGCATCTCAGAATGCACTGAAGGTGAAAGAAAACGAAATTAAGATTGCAGAAGCCGAGGCGCGCAGGATGCAAATGTTAACATCTAACGCTGGTCAATCAATCGCATACATGAATGCACAGTCGCTTGCTGCAATTGCAGAAGGTGTTAAGAATGGTAAAGTTCACTCAGTCGTTGTTCCATACGACTTCAAGGGCATTATTCAAGTCGGTAAGTAAAATTTTTCAACCAAGTAAAGGAAACATTAAACATGCAAGCAACTCAAAAAGGCGATAGCCAAACTCCTCGTACCCCTCGCGAGACTACAACAACTTACAAGATGCCAAAGAGTGTGAAGACTCTAATGAGCACTCTTGTTGATGCTCATGCTCGTGGTCACTTTAAGCGCATGATGATTGGTGCGAGCGTAACTGCTCAAAAGCATGCAGCTGAAGCATCTAAGCGACGCGACAAAAATCAAGACTAATTTAGTCTGATATTAGGAAAATAGGCACTATATGTGCCTATTTTCATATATAATACTCACATAACGGAGTATATGATGAACGGCAACATTAAATTTCACAAATCAACTGGCCCAGCATTTAATCCAGGTGAGCGGTGGTACTATTCTGATGGTAGTTCTGGATATGTTGAAATTGTATCAGTTACAAAATATCCTACTGCTACAACTAATCATACCTCTGATTACGCAGTAACATATAAAACGGATCCACTGCGTAATCCAGAAGCAACACATACGAAGGATGCTTGGAACTTTCAGGTTCGTTATACGCATCAAGCTGACATGGGACTGTAAAATGACAAATATTGTAAAATTTGGATCTCCACATCCACTATATGGTTATGGATTTGATGTAGTAGCTGATCGAGTTGTTCGGTTCAACAAGTTTCCTGATGGGACGTACTTGAATACTCGTGCCACGTATTCGATAAACGGATCCCAGTACACTCATTATGATATCCGTCAACAGGCACTACTATTAAATGTCATCAGCGACTCAAGAGTGCCTATAGATACTGAGACATGGATTAAACGAGCGATCATTGTGCTTATGATCCTAACAGTTCTTGCTTTAATTGGGCAGTGTTCTGTTAATTTTCAAATTGAAGTAATTGAACCAACCACAACATCGGAGACAACATAATCTTGTTGACATATTGAGGACAAATTGTTATAATTTCTATATTGTTTTACAACGGTAACTTGATGTCAAAAAATACACACTCTACTAGGTTAAGTGAAATTATTGTTTATATGTATGAGTTTCTTGATGCTGGAGATTCTTATGCTACGTTTGAGAAAGGCTCGTATTCAATCATTTTTGTCCATCGCCAACATGGACAATGGTTTATGATCCCATTTAAAGTTGCTAATACAATACAACTTGAAGACATTAGGCGTATGGCAGTAAGTGCGTATAATGGTATGAGACATGGATATTCTGCAGGTTGGAGTGAAGGTAAGGCAATGGTACAATCTCAGCTCAAAGATATTCTTGGCATCGAATCTAATGATGATTGAAATTTAAAGGAAATTTAAAATGAACACACTATACATTCTAATCTTGTTTGCACATGTAGGTCCGATGGGATCGGGCAACAGCAATGCGCTGTCGATGCACGAGTTTAGCTCTCAGTCAGCATGTGAGGCAGCAGGCGTAGCAGCTAAACGATTGTCTGATGGATCTACAAAGAAAATTGAATTTGTTTGTGTAAAGAAGTAAAGATGAGTGGCCTAAAACTTTACATAGCAGTGTTGGATGAAGTACCTGACTTCATCGTTCCCACACTTGTAGCACATACTGTGCTTAATGCACATTTCAGTTTTACAAGTGTTGGATTCTCGGACGCTGATGAAGTAATGTATTCCATGTATCATGAGTGGTTGTATACATCGTTTAAGAAATGTGTGTTACGAGTTAATCAGAAAGAATTTGATAAAATTTCTGATATTCCTTACACATACCTTGGACACGAAAACAAGACTCTTGGTGGAAAGAAGACATGTGCAATTGTTCCTCCTATGAAAGAGTACCCAAATGTGTTAAAATATGCTAAACTGTGGGCACCTAAACAAACAGGAGAATGATAGCATGAAAGAACTACTTGATAGGGTTCTTGATAAACTTGAAAGTATGTCAGTTGAAGAATTTAACCAACAATTGCTAGATGTCCAATGTAGTGAGATAACATCTTTCTTGGGAGATATGGAAGAATTTGCAGATTATCTTAACCACGAAGCACAATAATTATGACTCAACTTGAACTGATTAATTACTTGACGGCACAACTAATGTTACAAATTTGGAATCCTGCCAAATATGACTTTATCCTAGATGATAAACGACGCAGACAACAACAGTTAGCAATTGCAACTAAAGCAATTGTGTTACATGATCGAGCACTGAATGGACTAAAATGACTTTATTACTGATTTACCTTTCAACAGTTATTGCGTGTTGTGCAGTTTTATACCTCGTCCTAAGAGATACTGCTAAACATGGACGAACATGTGTAACAATCCGAGATGTAATCGTGATGTTATGTCTTTGCTTCCTACCAGTGTTTAATGTGATTGGGTTAGGATTTGTAGGGATTATGCATTTGATGGAAAAATATAATCACATTCTTAAACAAGATGCTGAGGTACTATTTAAACAAAAGAACAAACAAAAATGATGTATGAAAAGCTAAAAGCTCACTACCAAGAAGTTCGTCGAGACAAACATGATAAGGTGCAACAAGCACTTCTATCAACTATTCTTGGAGATCTTCAGAAGATTGAGATAGATAGTAAAAATGTAACTGATGAGCAAGTCGTTGCACTAATCAAGAAATATCGCGAGAACGCTATTAGCAATGACACCTATGGCATGCCCAATGCTAAGGAAGAAATTCACATTCTCACCAATATGTTGCCAAAGCAGTTGACTGAAGATGAGATTGTCTATATAATCACTTCTATGTTGAAACAAACTCCAACAGCAACACTTGGTACAGTGATGGCTTACATGAAAAGTAACTACACTGGACTATATGATGCTAAGTTTGTTTCAGCTACTGCCAAGCAACTATTGAATTCTTAACCTCAAAGGAACCTTTATATGATCTCCAAAGCTACCGTATCTAATTTCTTCCATCACATTGCTCATCATGCAATTGAAGTGTTTACGTTTGATGTAACACGCTCTGTAATGTCTCAATCTGAAGTATCGGTAGTGCAAAATGCCTTAAAGATGGAACTTGATGAGATTAGTGTTGCCCTGGACACTCTGAAGAAATTGGAAGCGCATTTCTATTCCAAATCTGACAAGGACAATGCTGAGACGATTGATGCGTTTAAAGCACTTAACGGTATTCGTAACTACAAACGCAAACTGCTGCAACAGCGTCAACACATCTATTCGGCAATGAATAAACTAAAACGTCAGCGTAGCCTGTACACTCAGTATACAACCTGATTAAAGGCGCTACAACAGGGTTTTCATTAGTTAGAGTAGCCTATGTATTACTTTCAAATTTAAACCTGTTGTAGCACTGTTTAAACGTGTTTTAGAGCTATTGTGAAGAACTTGATTATGACAACAGAAATTAATATTGATGGTATTACTTACCGTAGCGCACCTGAAATCGACTCTTGTAAAGGGTGTGTGTTTGAGCACTCGGATGTTGATTGTGATAAAATTACATATCATCCAAGTGCGGGTGGTTGCTACAAGGTCATCTGGTTGCGACTCGAGAAGTTGTACAGCTTAGCTGATTACACTGAGGCACTGGAAGAATGGATTGCTGCGGCATCAGGCACATCTCGTGACGAGTTTATTAGAAAATACTTGGAACGAAAACATACACCAGAGTATCAAACCTATCTGGAGTTGAAGGAGAGGTTTGCTAGTCTTGATCACGATTATCAAACCTATCTAAATCTTAAAGAAAAGTTTGAAAACAACAGATAACTCTGTGTTATAATCTAGCTACACAGGAGAACAACAGCTCCTGTAACTAAGGAACATATATCATGAATTTAGGAGAACTCCAGAAAATTGTTAATACGTGGACAGATGATACATTTATTTTTGAATATGCTTTCAGTAGTCCTCACTCGTATCGTGGATACTATGAAGATGTAGCATTTGAGTTAAGTTCTTCTAAATCAGTACAACACATTAAAGATTGTGTGTTCACGGCATATGATGCAACATTCACTGGCTGGAAAGGTGGAGAATACTCTTATTGGGATGACACACTTGTTCATTTGTCCTATAGGGGACATGCAGACGATGATTACGGTAGTGAGTTTATGGAACTTGTGAATAACATGCAAGAAGAATACGATATCAACCATTGAAGAAATACATATCATGATCGACATTACTAAAAAATATCGTACTCGCGCAGGACATGCTGTACGCATCTTGTGTACAGATGCTGGTGGAAAAGAGCCTGTAGTTGCGATCATTACAGATGACAAAAATACTACGCTCAGATTTGGGAATGATGAGGGGATCTCGAGATTTTCTATTCAAGGTGTGCATAAATCTACACCTGAGTTTAACCTAGTTGAGGTTACTGAATACGATTCATGGAAAATTGATGACTTGATTAAAGTTCGGAATACGAATATTGAGCAATGGGAATATCGACATTTTGCCGGCGCAGCTGTTAATGGTCGTGCAAGTGCCTGGAATAATGGGACAACTAGCTTAACCGCTAATGCGCGTACTACGTGGGAGCATGCAGAACTCGTAACTCTGGAAGAGTTGGAGATGTTGAAGAAACGAAATGCAAGTAAATTTATGTTATAATTGTACCATGAACAAACAAGAAGCTAAAGAACACTTTAAACTTACTCCAGCAACTCGCCCTACTAGAGCGTTTATGATTGGAAAGTATCTTATCCATGTGACATTCGCTGTCGATGAATGGAGTAAACTGGATTCTGAACTTAATTTGCAAACATTTTTCTTCCACGTCGGGAAGGTTACAAATAAGGAAGGATTAGTTTTGCGTAAATTTATTTTTTGGCGACTCGATGTTACTTGGGGTAGAATTGATCAGTAAATTGTGTTATAATACAAACATACAGTGAAAGAGAAACAACATTATGCAAAAAGTTAAAATCGATGGTAAAACATACATTTCCATCAGCGACTATAACGCTGATGGTATCTACAGGGGCTGTAGGGAATGTGCATTTTTTGATACATTAAATTGTGACGATGTGTCTGCAGGTTGTGATCGTTGTACAGACATTATTTGGGCAGAATTGTCTTCCCCAGACGATGAAGAAAAGTATACTGTTGAAGACGTTATCGAAGCACTCGATGCGTGGGCACTCGATTCCTATGACGGAAGTGATAGAGTTGCGTATGTCAAGGATCGTTTGAAGAATATGGCAGATCCTGAATACAAAGAATATCTGCGGCTTAAAGAGAAATTTGAGAAGTAAATAGTATATTAAGTTAGCAACGGACGCCGTATTGGTTGCAGGCCCTGGACTCATAATCCAGTGACGAAAGTCCACTGTGGGTTCGAATCCCACCCGTTGCACCATTTAATAGAGTAATTTGTCAGTCTATAGTGAAACTGGATATCACACAATTCTTCTAAATTTGGAGTTCCTGTTCGAGTCAGGATAGACTGACAAATTACTCTTACGCATCATTGGCATATTGGTTGTGCCCTGGGCTTCCAACTCAGAGAAAGCAGTTCGATTCTGCTATGGTGCTCCAACATTCATGTTATAATCACTACATGAAAACACTTGATCAACTCAAACTTCAATTCCTTAATACTAGTGCCGATCCAGTAGCACTAGTGAATCTCCTTAATGACGCAATTCAGCTTATAGAGTTTGAACAAGCATCTAAATGTTTCATTCAAAAGCGACTTACAACAGCAACTGAGCAAATTGTTCGTCAAACGACAATGATTGAAAACTTAGAAAAGACTCTTTGGAGTAAACGGGCTAAGTAAAGTTTTGTTTCATTTAAATCTAACTCATGACAAATCAATTTAAAGTTCTAAGTGATCGTGATCACGTCATCCTCCGTCCCAGTATGTATATCGGTTCCGTTGCAGAGGAACCAATCTCTGGGATCATTGACTTCAAGTACCAGTCCAGGACCATTGTTCCTGGGCTTATTAAGATCATCGAGGAAGTGCTCAATAACTCTATTGATGAATGGATCCGTACTAATGGTGAGTTTGCTAATAAGATTGACATCACCATTAACAGCACGGTAGAGGGAACAGAAGTAACCATTGCAGATAACGGTAGAGGTATTCCTGTTGAAAAAGCAGGGGACTCGTATATTCCTGTTCTCGCTTGGACTAAACTCCGTGCAGGCTCGAACTTCAGTGATGACAATCGTATTACTGCTGGCACTAACGGAGTGGGATCAAGCCTTACTAACATCTTCTCCACATCATTTATTGGTGTTGCGGATGATGGAAAGAACCGACTAACTCTCACATGTACTAACAACATGGAGACTGTCCATTACACTGTTACGGGTAGCAAACAACGTGGTACTACTGTTTCTTTTGTACCAGATCTTGAGAAGTTTGGTTTAACCTCATTTACTCAAGATCACATTGATGTGATTCGTGACCGTCTACTAAACATGAGCATCCTGTATAAGGATGCTATTAAGTTTACGTTGAATGGGGAGAAGATTGGATTCAAGAACCTAAAATCTGTAGCTAAACTGTTTGGTGATGATGCTATCGCATATGAACAGGATAATATTCAACTAGTCTTTGCTCCATCAGGATTGGCGGAAGAGTTTCGTTGTCACTCATACGTAAATGCCATCTACGTTAAAAACGGAGGTAGTCATGTTGATTACGTAATGAATAAGATTGTGGATACGCTACGCGAAGCTATTCAGAAGAAACATAAGATTAGTGTTCTTCCAAATCAAATTCGTCAACACTTACTGTTTGCATCATGGATTAATGGGTTTGTTAACTTAAAATTTGATTCTCAGACTAAAGAACGCATTACAAATTCTCAGTCCGAAGTAAGTTCCGTGTTGGGGAATATCAATTTTGAGAAGATTGGTAAACAACTATTAACCACCCCGGCAATTGTTGATCCAATGATTGCTGCTATCCTTTATAAGAAAGAGTTAGCAGATAAACTAGCTTTGCAGAAACTGCAAAAAGAACAGAGTAAGGCGAATCTACGTAAGATTAGTAAGTTTACTGATGCATCTAATAAGACGAACCGTGCGGAATGTATGCTGATGTTGTGTGAAGGAGATAGTGCTGCAAACGCAGTATTATCTGCACGAACTGAATATATTGGATGCTACCCACTTAAAGGCAAGCCGATTAACGCCTTAGGAGCATCCATAAAGGATGTACTCGCTAATAAAGAATTTACAGAATTATTACAAGTAACTGGTCTGCAAATTGGTCAGAAGGTTGAAAGTGTGAATGATCTTAGGTTTGGTAAGATCGTTATATTATCAGATGCGGATTTTGATGGGGCGCACATCCAAGGCCTTCTTTGTGCTTTATTTAAGAAATACTGGCCAGAACTTTTCGAGTTAGGAATGATTTATACATTCTCTACACCAATTATGAAAGTTGAGAAGGGAAAAGATACATTGTACTTTTACTCGCTATCAGATTTTGATAAGTGGGTACAAAATAACAGAAATGCAAAATTTACAACAAGGTATCTAAAAGGTCTTGGATCATCAACATCCAAAGATTTCAAATATTATTTTGATCACACCGACACACATCTAACACGAATTTCAATTGACGATGTATCGGATTTGGATGTAGTAGACCTAGTATTTGGAAAAGAAGCTGGAGCAACTGATCGACGTAAAGTTTGGCTAGATTTGACTGTTGACAAGCCTCTAGGTTCTACACTATAATCACTACATGACTAAACAAACTAACCCATTTCAAAAAACTGCTCGTAAATGTGTAAATCTCCTTGATATCGCAGTTAATGCAATGATCAAACAAGGAGATGGTTGCTACAATGATATGGGCGCAGCATACAAGACTAAGAATCGTAAAGATGTTATCTCGGCTCTTTGTGCAGGCAACATCATCGGTTCCCATCTGTTCCGCCCAATTGGGGATTATGATATGCGAAAAATTGTTACTCATATTATCACCCGACATCAGATGGATCCCAACCAACGACCATTCATTGTAAACTTTCTGCAACAACTTCAAGATGCTCATGATAACGCATTCGATCCGTTTAACCGTGTAGAAGGCAATCGAATGGATGAATTCAAAGCAGCATGTACACAAATTCGTTATAACCTTAGTAAAATTTAAATTATGACAACTAAACCTCCACTATACGTCGTCTTTGAAGGCGGCGAAGGAACGTACAAAACGTCCACCATCGCGGCAGTTGCGGATAGACTCACAAATCATGGATATCGCGTACTGGTAACAAGTGAACCAGGTACTCCACATCTTCCGGTTACAATGGAGCTGCGGAAGATAATGCTGGATAATAAATACGATGCATACCTTCCACCATATGCTAGGGAATTTATTAGCCAAGCGATTAGACAGATTCACATTGAAAAGTTGATTCGTCCTGCTTACAACAGTGGACTATATGACGTTATTCTTCAGGATCGTGGGATTATGTCTGGGATCATCTATGCAGAAGCATGTGGTGTAGATGCTACAGATTTTACCCCCGAAGGTCTGCTACAGACTGGCATCGCAGATGCGTTCCGTATATACGACCTAACGATTGTTCTTAATCGGGAAAAGCATTCACTGGATATTGCTACATCAGTTAAGGATGAGTTTGGGAGTGGTGATGCAATGGAGTCTCGGGGAGATGACTTTCATTCTACTGTAAATGCTAAGTTTAAAGAATACTCTAATGTGTTAAGTGCCACATATGATAAATGTAGCACTCGATCGCTCAAATCCATTAACGTAGATGAGTATGATGGTAAGCCATTAGCACTCTCAACCTATATTTTTGATATTATCAATAGACACGCTGCAAAGAAATCTGTGTTATAATTTGCATACAAACTAACTTGTGAAGGAATTTATAGTATGACGAAGATTACTGTTAACGGCAAATCTTATATCTCAATCAGTGATATTGACGCAGCAGGTTTTAGACGTAGTTGTTTGGAATGTGGTTTTGATGCAACTGAATCGTGTAAGTTGGTATATGCTTTTAATGATGAGTGTTACGGCATTATCTGGAAAGAAGATGTTCTAGCTGTGCCAGATGATGAACAATCATCTGTACAATGTGAGAGTGATGAGGATATTGAAAAATATACGATCGATGAATTCTTTCATGCATACGCTGCGTGGGTCGAGAGTGGTAAAGGGCGTGATATGAGAGATTTCATGAAATCTCATTTTACGAAAATTAAGGATCCACAATATTCGGTGTATCTAGAACTAAAGAAAAAGTTTGGCGAGTGATTCTGTGTTATAATATAGAAACAGTACAAGGAACTATATCATGGAAATTTCAGTAACTATCACTACAACTGGTACAACAACTTCGTTTAAACAATCCCAATTCCACTACGCTCTTACATATATTGAGGATCTTGTTAGAGATCAAATTAAATTTACAGTCGTCTACTCATAATGGATTCAACGTATCTCGGGGCAGCTTTGTTAATTGCGCGACATAGCAAAGCTGTTAGACGTAAAGTTAGAGCAGTCATTGTTACCAAGTCTGGTTTTTGATTTTAGATTTTGTACCCGGTTTACCCTTTTCTGGAAAAATTTGATATAAATTTAGGAATGTGCCAATTGTAGGATAGTTTTTATGTGGTTTAATGTACTCATATTTTCTTTTTAATTCAGATAAACATAACTTATCACAATACACCTCGTAGCATAATGCGTGATATAAATCTAGTTCTGTTTCAAACCCGAGAAGTTTAATAGCGTGTGTTATTTCATCATTATACGATTGTTTTCTAGTCTCGCCGGCTTTTGCTATAATTGCTTTTTGTTGCCCTGATTGTATTTGACGTTGAATTTGTTGTTTTGTAGAATTGGATATAGATCGTAAGGTTTCTTGTGAATATTCTATACTTCTTCCAATCTCCCATGGGTCGTCTACTACTGTAAGTTTATGTACCATTTTTGATTGGTTTGTTATTTTATTGCGAATCCACATGAAGTTTGACGCCCCTGTTTGCATTCTTATCCGTTGTTCGTTTGTTACGACTCTCGCTCTGATATACCCTTCTGGCTCTTTTCCTGGATAAAATTTTCTTGTTTCTAGTGTAGCTGTATTCGTATACCACATTTTACCAGTTTTACCGGCTGATACT
>OGWO01000005.1_pt1 | contig 23032 bp, 32 predicted proteins | sample 1576001 | NCBI WGS metagenome assembly OGWO01 (sample SAMN07581522, study PRJEB24739) | freshwater metagenome | place: Singapore | collected 2015-01
TTGCATGGCTAGTATCTCATACTGCTAGAAATGAATTCTTATGTAAAGTAGCCTTAGCAGCTCAACAATCTAATGGTGGAGCAACTCTATTGTTAGTACGTAACAGGGAAACTCATGCTAAACCATTGTATGAGAAGATTAAAGCTATGGCTAACTGTCCTGTTTACTACATCTCAGGAGAAGTGAGTGGAGAACAACGAGAGATTATTCGTAACCTAGCTAACGTGGGTACCTGTATTATTGTAGCAACTTTAGCAACGATGGCAGTTGGTGTTAATATTCCAAATATTCGTAGTATTATATTTGGATCTCCTAGCAAGTCTATGATTACAGTGCTTCAATCTATTGGAAGAGCGTTGAGGTTGCACAGTGAAAAGGATTGTGCTATTGTATACGATATTATTGATGACTTGAGATACAAGAAACGAGATAACTATGCGTACACACACGGAGTTGAACGGTTAACGATTTACCGTAAAGAACGATTTGATATTAACGTAAAAGAGATAGCACTACAATGAGTACAACAAAATTCTTAGAACGGTTTGAGACATCTGGATTAAATGTCCCTGATCATGTTTGGCATAAAGCTATTGATCATGATATTGAGAATAAGCACGAGGAGTCTCTATCGAATACTCGAGTCACGAATGAGCATCTAATAAAAGCAATTGATAGTAGTGAATCAAAAATGAGAATGGCTGCTGCTAGTCACCCTAAAGCATCTAATGAAGTTATTCATATGGCACTATTTGATAGATGGGTATCTGGTACACGAATTGCAGCGGCATTACATCCAAATGCTACTAAAGAACATTTAGAAAAAGCATTATATGATAGTAACGAATGGGTTAGACAAGCAGCAACTGCTAATCCAAACTACAAGAAATTCTTTCCAAACGGACATTAATGTATGATAGACGAAGCAATTAAACAACGACTATATCAAACTATTGGACTAGTTAAACTACCATCAGGAGAATTGATTGTCAGCTTCTTATCACACAACGAAATGTGGGTTACTATGTCCTTCCCCTACATGGTAACATGTGATCACTTAGAACCGTTCCTAGTAGAAGCAATCGATAGGAAGATTGATATTGGGTTACATCAAATCGTCTTAACCAAGCGTGCGAACAAGGTGATAAGCGACGAACTTATCACCAATGTTTTAACAGATGAACGAGAATCGTTTAAAGAATTCTTAACCGAATTCGTATCATCAATTGTTGCAACAGACTTACCATCAAGAACGCTACATTAAATTCTTAGATCAGGAATGTGCTGCACTAATCACAGCAGAAACTGCATCAGTTCTCATTTTATGAACAACAACTTTAATGCTCTCTGTTGGTAGAGAATCAAGCGATAATGGATACGTGATTGAAAGAATAGCTTCGTAGCATTTAGTCAACAACTCAGTTCCAGTAATTGCTTTGTTAATACTGATATCAGTCAAATCTCCAGATTTAAATGCTCCTGATGCAACAGTCTTCATCATCGAAATAAATTCAAAGTCAAGTCTATAATCAAATGATTGTTTATGCTTTTTGATGAAGTCTACAACCAAATCGGCAGTAAAATTATTTTCAACAATGAAATCAATTAGTGCTTGATAGAACTTAATCTCTTTCCAAACATACAATGGAACTTTAAAAGTCTGAGCATCTTCTAAAGTCATCACTCCAATACTAAGATAGTAATACATCTTCTGTACTTTAGACAGCTTAGATTCCCACTGAATAGAAATTGGATATCCAACGTACGAGGAAATCTTTTCAGTTTTCCAGATATCAATATCCATCAGAAACTTGATAGCAATGCTTGGAGCGTCTTCATCAAAGATCTTATCAAGCTCCATCCAGATACGGTTATATGATAGTGTGTCCAACTCACCAGAGTTAACGATCTGCTTACACAGTGCAACAGTTGATGGATGTACGGTAAATCCAAATCTAGCAGCAAACCTAGCTACACGCAACACCCTTAGTGGATCTTCTGAGAACGCATCTGATGTATGACGGATAATTCCATTTAGTAAATCATCACTACCATCAAATGGATCGATGAATTGTTTAGTATCCTCATCATATGCTATGGAATTAATAGTAAGATCTCGTCTGCTCAAATCTGCTTCCAAAGATACATTATCAGTATAGCATTTGAATCCATTGTAACCAGTTCCAGTCTTATGTTCCGTCCTTGCTAGAGCGTACTGATCCCCTGTTTCTGGGTGAAGAAACACTGGGAACGATTCTCCAACTTTAGAATACCCCAAAGCAAGCATTTCCTCTTCATTAGAACCAACTACAACGTAGTCTCGATCCTTAGATTCTAGTCCGAGAATCATATCCCGAGCGGCACCACCAACTAGATATGTTTTCATAATGTTTTTTAAATCCATCCAAGTTGTTGCAAACCTTTTTCTACAACCAAGTACCATGCATAGAATGGTATAAATGCAAATAGTGTTGGCCAGAATCCATTAGCAATTACGATCCCAGCAATCCAAGCAATGAGAAGAAACAGGTTAGTTATAGATTTCATAAGTTTTTAGAAGCAATGTAAAGAGAAACAATAAGCTGTTTAACTGAGTTCTTGTCAATCATCAAATTAGAATTAAATTCATGATGAAAAATATTCAAAACTTGATCTACAATTTTATCTGAAATAATGGTATGAATTTCTTCATACATCTGATAATCAATACATGCAGCATCAATTACAGTTTCAGCATTATCTACTGCTTTCTTGTACTCTTGGTACTCAGCATCAATTGCATTGAAAATAAAGTTTAGGTTTGTGTTCATGTGGTTGATTATAAGTGAATTAACAGTTGCTGTCAACTACTTTTTAAAAACACCCTACAACACGTTTGTAGCTCTGATAGTAGTCTATGTATTACTTCTTAGTAATACATAGACTACTATCAGTGCTGAAAACGTGTTGTGTCACACATTAACAGATACTACTAAAATTGTTGTAAATTTACAACAACAAAATAGTTGACATGCTCGTATCTTCGTACTACACTACGACTCATTAATAGGAGACTCTTATGAAGCATATGACTAGAGGTAGTATCGTACAAGCTATAAACGATATGCCTGCGATCAAAAAAACAGAATTCCATACAGTGAGTTCTGTTTTAAATGAAATGGTTTTCTTAGTTGGCATTAGTCAACCAATGCACGTTTCTCAATTACAAGTTGTAGACATTGATCCACAGACACTTAAACATCGCCCTCTAGTAACGTATCAAAAACGAATTCGTTACATTGAAGAAGTGATAGAACGACATTATCATGTTGGAGACTTTGCTCCATATAAAGAAGAAATTGTCTCCACAACTGCTCATGACTATCATCAGCGTGGCCCGGAACATACAACCAAAACTTTCAACTAAATCTATGCTACATTCTTGGGTAGAAATTTTACCACTGTTTATTGTACGAATTCTCGCAAAGAAATATTGTGAGAAACTGTCATACGAGTATCCACACGTAGGACAAGTAAAAGTCTCTAGAGAATTCGCAATGGCACGTCCTGATATTTTAGTTAAGTTCTAACAATAAAGTTGATTCTGTGTTATAATCAAATCATGACACATAACACAATGCGACAAGTTAACATCCAATGGCAATGGGTCGGATCTGAAAATCATCCAGATGGAACTGCTGTGTTTTATCCTGGGACAGACTTTGAGTTTAAGATTCGTTGTGCAAATTTTGAACAAGCACATTACATCTCTAAACAACTTAGTAAACGTGAAACTCATGTTGAAGCGAAAACTAAACAGTTTATTAAAACTGAGATTGTAAATTCGATAGCATCTATCTAAGGTTAATCCCGTTAACTGATGCTCCGGGATACAATTGAGCATCAACAACATTATCGAAAGTGAATTCATCATGAGCAAGTCAAAGAAGTTTGGTAAAGAAATGCGATTTCTAAATGTCCTCCTGCGCGGACGAGTTGTTAGTCGCAAACAAGCAGCATCTCAACACAAGTTGGGCAATCCCAGCGCAACAGTGCTACGGTTCGAGGATGCTGGCTTTAACATTAAACGTACATACACAACAACTAGTCGTAAGATTAGTGGACGTAAAGTTCCTGTCCGTACGGTGAAGTATTCAATTGTTTAATTAATTTAAGATCAGGGAGAGATAATTAACACTATCTCTCCCTGATCTTTGCGAGTTTACGAAACGGAGAGAATATGAAATGGTTTGAATTGGTAGAAGATTTGGGTGACGGTTCAAATGCGACTCGTAGGTTTAGAACATACGAAGAAGCTAAAGCATACGAATCTAAGTACGAAGATTACTGTTATTCTGGTATTGACGAAGTGGATACAGAGTCTAAATATTTCTATACGGAGGATTAATGAGACAAAATGGATTTACACTAATCGAACTCATAATTGCAATTGTAATGATATCAATCATAGGAGCAATTATATATGGTGCTATGAATCCGAATTCATCAGTTACATATGGTGCTAATGGTATGACCGAAACTCGATGCATCAATGGATATCTATTTGTTGTTGGTCGATCTGGTAGTGTGCAACAAGTAATAGGAGAAGGTGGTGGAGGTGTTTCTTGTAAATGAAACAACTAATTAGATACATATTCAAATCAATTGGGTATCGAACGTGTTACCATGTAGCCTACAGCTACAATATGAACAGTATAGTTTATCAGGGTAGTATGCAGGTTGTAGCAAGTCCTTGGATTCATACTGACAATTACCTTAGTGTTGTGGATTACATCCACTCAGTTGCTGGAAGCGTCGATAAGCCTAATATACTATCTATAACCAAGTTAGGTCTTTAAATACATATCTCACTACAAAAATATTTTTTAACCATGAAGCTAGATCAAACATATTACGCATATCAGCGATTACTACTATTTGAACATTTTCTACTTTTAACAGAAAATCGTCAATTAGCGTATCATAATACGGAATTGATCATCGCTAATAACATGGCACACGATGGGCATTCTAAAGAAGATGTACATTCTCAATTGGAATCAATTGCTCCACACTTCTCTACATATCTTCTTAGTCAATGGTATAGGACAGGAGCAGACGTTCCTGTTATTAACTATATCCGACATAGTGCAGCAAGAACATTTGGCATTAAGCATGATAATCTATTAATGCCAAAGTTTGAAGGTGTTGATATACACTCTCATCTCCACCATCAAGAGATGGAGAAAACTTTAAGAACAGTGTATAATCGTAATCAAACTGTTATGCCGGCTCATAAATTAACAATTTACAGAGGAATTGGCGCAGCTGAAAATATTGATAGTTATTCTCCTCATGCGCTTGAAAGTTGGACGACACATCTCGATTCAGCTAGAGAATTTAGTAAAATGTCACACTTAGGAAATAGTATTCCTCACATCTTTAAAGCAACCATTGATCCTAAACATGTTTTCCTATCACATTTAGCTAGACATATTTTACCCGGTATCATTCCTCATGATAATCAATTGGTAGGAAAAGAGGAAGTAATTCCGTTTGGGCATAAACTTACAAACATTGAGAGGATTGAATAATGACAGAATGGATGGATCATATTCACAAACAGATTTTGCCTAATAAAATCTGTAATAGGACTCTAAACATTGGAGTCGTTGGGTTTAGTGATGAGACAAAAATGTCAGACATGAATGAATATCGACGAGAACTCTCCATGTTACTTATGGGAATGGTTGATAAATTAGAGAGTATTCATGGTAAATGTGGTACGTTTGCTATCGTATCAGGTCTAACAAATGTTGGCGTGCCAAAGTTAGCATACGAATATTGTTCGAATAAGAACACTAAACTCACATTTAGCAAATCAGTTGGAATTGCATGTAGCAAAGCAATAGAATTTGATACGTTTCCTGTAGATGAGAAACATATTATTGGTAATAACTGGGGTGATGAATCAGAATTCTTTATTAATCATATTGACGGATTAATCCGTCTCGGTGGGGGTAAACAATCCCATTCAGAAGTAAATTTATTCAAGTCTAGGTTCCCAGACGCTCCTGTTTTAGAATATGACATTTAATCAATATAAGGAATATTACAATGCAATGTATTTCATGTGAATCGACCAATGTTGTTAAAAAAGGACTTGTTGAGCTTAGCAACGGGGACGTTAAGCAGAGATATAGTTGCAAAGACTGTAAAAAACACTTTAGTGTAATTGTTGAAGATGATGCCGAGGACGATAATGGTATCCTAGATACTTCATTGTTCAAATACGAACGATCGGATGATTGGTTAGCTAAGAACGTATATTCCTCTAAGCGACTTGTAATCACTAGTGCTCAAAACAATACAGAAGTTGATGTAGATTTTCTTAAATCTCTACTAACCTACTGTAACTACAATGACGCGAATCTAGTCATCATTCCAATTAAACACCGTACAATTACTAGCAGCGAAGACGATTCTGTTTACGAATACGACGAGCGAATCGATGAATTTCTTTGCGAGAACACTATTGAGTTCTCAGATAATAACCTTCGTATCTACGCTGGGTTAAAGATTCAAGCAACCGCCGAGAATCCATTGAGTGGACTAGAACCACTCTCTAAGGGATGGTCTATTATTGTAGGTCACGCACAGTTCCAACTAAAAACTCTTCCTAATAGTGATGGGAGAGTTGCTGATATCCTAACCACTACTGGTGCTGTGACTGTTAAAAACTATAGCAAGACTAAACTAGGTGAAAAAGCCAAGTTCAACCATTCCATGTCTGCTATGGTAGTTGAGCTAGCAGAAGATACATTCCATATTCGGAATCTTAATTGGGATGAAAAATCACGTTCATTCTGTGATATTAATAAGTGCTATTCTAGAGCTGACGTAAGCGATACGTTCGTGGAGGCAATTGTTACGGGGGATGAGCATGTAGTGTTTCGTGACCCTAACGTATCAGCAGTAACCTATACAAATCTAGATTCCCTAGTGAACATTACTAAGCCTAGGTACATTGTTCGTCATGATGTACTAGATGCGTATAGTATCTCACATCACCATAACAAAAATGTATTCACTAAGTTTGCTAAGTTTGTTGATAAACGATGCTCTATTAAGGATGAGCTTACAGAGACAATAGATTATATTATCTCAACTACTCCATATTATGCTAAGAGCATAATTGTTCAGTCTAATCACAACGAACACCTAACCAAGTGGTTAAATGAAGTTGATATTAAAACTGAACCATGGAATGCCATCATTTACCATGACCTGATGCATCGAATGTTACTTGATACTAAGATGGGGCCGAATGGAGCATCTTATCCAGATCCATTCAAATTGTTCACTGAAAACATCCCAGGTGCTAAAGATTTAATAGCATTCATACCCAGGTCTGGTATGAAAATTCTCGGAATTGAAGTTGGACAGCATGGAGATCGTGGTATCTCGGGTGCTCGAGGTAGTGCTAAGTCGTTTGCAAAATTCCCGGTTAAGACTGTAGTGGGACATTCTCACTCCCCAGCCGTTCAACAATCTTGTTATGTTGTAGGTACATCATCTAAGTTACAATTGGAGTATAATGTGGGAGCATCTAGCTGGCACCACGCTCATGTTATTATTCATTACTCTGGTAAGAGGCAGATTGTGTTCATCAACAAACACGGGTTTACAACTTTGAAGCAATGAGTAAGCATATTATAGCAACACTTCTTCTTTTTACAACGCTGTCAGTATCTAGTACAAGTTTGGAAGAACTACCTACACACATACACTCAGAGGTTCATTGTCTAGCACAAAACATCTATCACGAAGCGAGGGGGGAACCCTTAGCTGGGCAGCTAGCTGTTGCAAATGTGACAATGAACAGAGTGTATAGTGGAACCTTCCCCAATTCTGTTTGTAAGGTTGTATATCAACGTGGGCAATTTTCATGGACTGCTAAAAAATCTCCTACCCGAAATATTCCCAAGGAGTTTGTGGACATGGCAACTCGTGTTATAATCCATGAGCGTGTTGATAACACCAATGGATCTCTTTTCTTTGCTAACAAGTCCGTCCCAGTAAAACGTAGACAGACTAAGCGTATTGGCAATCATATTTTTTACAAGTAAGCGAAACTTATAATGAGCAGCAAGTTCTATACGAACATTATCCACAAGGGTAATTCCATCTTATATCGTGGGTATGAGGATGGAATTCCAGTACAGCGTAAGATTGATTACAAACCTCATCTATTCACTGACGACCCTAACGGACCATACACATTATTCAATTCTACTAAGAAGCTTCGCAAGAAGACTTTTGATAGCATAAATGATATGCGAGAGTATGTAGAACAGTTTAAAGGTGTTGATAATTTTGGAGTATATGGTTGTAGCAATGTAGTTCGGCAATTCACAGCAGAATATTTTACGGGCGAGATTTCCTGGGACTATGATCGTACTCAGATCTATTTGTTAGACATTGAGACTGAGGTAAGTTCTCTACATCCAGTAGATGATCCTGATAAGGTCGTTACAATTAAAAATAACGAGGGCGCTACTAAGACCTGTACAGTAGCAGAATTGTGCTCTTATGATGGTCAGCCAGTCACTGTACTCGATAAAGATGATAAGTGGCGACTCGTACACCTATGTTCATATGTTAAACGGTTAGGATTCCCTGAGCCAAAAGATGCTCTCGAACGGATCAGTCTAATTACCTTCATCTGTAGGAATACTGATAAAGTACACATGTGGTCATTACATCCAGTAACAGAAGATTCTGGAGTGATTGACACTAATGTAGATTTCCGATCATTTGATAATGATGAACGGAAAATGATTAAAGACTTTCTAATGTGGTTTGCATCTACACGAATTGACATTATAAGTGGATGGAACAGTGAGATATTCGACGTTCCATACATCGTCAATCGTATTAAGTTACTGTTTGGAGAAAAGATAGCTAATCTACTATCTCCTTGGAAAGAAGTTAAAGAACGGACAATTCGATATGATAATGGGGAAACTGCTCAGACATACGATATTGCCGGCATCACGCATCTCGATTACCTAGTAATCTACAAGAAGTTTAATCCAGGTAGTAAAGAATCGTTTAAACTATCACACATCGCATCTATTGAGTTAGGGGAAAGTAAGGTAGAGAATCCATGTGAGTCATTTAAAGAGTTTTATACTGGCACGTATGAAGTAAAAACTGAGGAAGAGGCTAATGCTAAGGGTAAATTTGGCAGATCTTCCTATAATCGCTTCCTAGTTACGGAGAAATACAGTACGAATAGTCCTCAGTGGATTACTGCCAATAAGATTGCTGTACAAGATGCCTGGGATCTATTTACAAGGTATAACAAACAGGATGCCATGCTCCTGTTGAAGATGGAAAAGAAACTTCTTCAGATTCGATTAGCAATGCAGCTAGGGTACCTCGCAAAATGTCAATTTGCTGACGTAATGAGTGCGATGCGTCTATGGGAAAGTATTATCTACAATCATTTTAAAGACAATAATATTGTAGAGACTCTGAATAAGAAGAATAATGAGCGACATAGCATTGTTGGTGCATATGTACATGAGCCAGTACCTGGAAGGTATGGATGGACAGTATCAATTGATGCAACTAGTCTATATCCAAGTATTATTATTCAGAATAACATTAGTCCTGAGCGAATCATTCGATATGAAGATATTAAAGTGGATGATTTTATTAAAGGTATTAACAACAGAACTCCGGTTGTAGGAGAAATTATTTCTGCTAATGGACTTGTAACGAATACAACTGAAGGGTTTATCCCATTCTTAGTCAATCGTATGTTTGAATTGCGAAAGAAGACTAAGAGTTTGATGTTAGAAAAGAAAAAGGAAGAACAAGCAATGTTGTCAAGTCAGTTTGATTCAGATGCTCTCGAAGTTCTTCGAGCAGATATTGCATCACTTGACGTTGCACAGAGCGCATTCAAAGTGGTATCTAATGCTTTTTTTGGCATTACTGGATTGCCTCACTTCAAATACTATGACTATAGGTTAGCCGAAGCGATTACATCATCAGGACAATTATTTATCAAACAGGCAAAACTTGCAATTGATGAGGTGTTTACAAAGTTGTGTGGTGAGAAATCCGAGTATGCGCTATATTTGGACACTGATTCTGTTGTTGGTGACACGTTAGTATATGTCAATGGCAAACATATGCAGATTGCTGATTTGTATGAGCAAATTTCAGAATTTGTTTCACACAACAACGCAGAAAAATCTTATGTAAAACCTGTTTCCAACTTGACAACTCTATCGTTTAATACAGCAACTGAACAAGTCGAAGAGCGAAAAATAGAGTATGTGATGAAACATCGTGTACAGAAACGTATGTACAAGATTACAGTTGATGGTAAATCTGTAACTGTTACAGAAGACCATTCTATAATAGTTAAACGCGATGGGAAATATATTGATGTTAAACCAAGCGAATTAACGAGAACCGATGTTTTGGTAAATATAACGACACAGCAAGGAGTATCGTTATATGAACAAGACACAAGCCGAAATAGAGTTAACTAACTATTTGAATAGACTAAAATCAAAACACGGGATTGACGGTTTTAGTATGTATGATAGGATTCTACCCATCTTCGAAAAATACGTTGTCCCAAAACTAAAAAAGAAGCAAACGATTTTAAAGAATTTGATACCAGCTTTTATCGAAAATAATTTGCCCGGTAACCTATTGGAGAGATGTGAACAGATTTGTGCCACACGAGGCACCACATTAAAGAGATTATGTTTGATACACGGTGATGTAGTGGGCGCAGCTAAGTTCAAGTCATATTGTGATAAGCAAGCACTAACTAATACGTTCGAGTATAAACGGGACAAATATGGATGGTCACAAGAGCAATTCGATGAATATAATCAATCTAGGGCATGTACGCTTGATAATCTTATAAAACGGCATGGCAAAGATGTTGGTACTAAAAAATGGCAAGAATACGTTGATCGACAGAGTTATGCTGGATGTAAATTGGAGTATTTCGTTGAGAAGTATGGTGACGAAATGGGTAAACAAAAATATGAAGACGTAAATTTAGCTAAATCACACTCGCTGGAATCATTTGAGAGAAGGTATAACGATAAAGAAGAGGCGCTGGAAAAATATATTGCATACATGGATCGGCCATCACATGGCGGAGGATACTCTCTAAATTCTCAAAAATTATTTGAACAGGTATGCAAACATGTTGACGATGAGGTAGGTAGTGTATACTATCACACATTAAACAAAGAATTCGGAAAGTTCGACACACATCGACGCAGATATTACTATTATGACTTTGCTATCCCATCAATTAAACTTATTATAGAATATCACGGAGATCTATATCACGGAAATCCAGAAATTTATAACGCAGATGATATCCCACCGTTTCGCGGAAACTTTAAGACTGCTGCTGAACTATGGGCATATGATAAAGAAAAGCAAGACTATGCAAAATCTCTTGGATTTGATGTTATAATAGTATGGGAATCACATTTTCTTGAAGACGAAACTAAAACGGTTGAGGTATTATTAAATGAAATCAATAAACGTAGAACACACATCAAACTTTGAAGTAGAAGATTTAGGAGTGCAAGATATTGATGTGTATGATATTGAAGTTGCAGATAATCATAACTTTTTTGCGAACGACGTCCTCGTGCATAATAGTTGCTATATTAATTGTAGCAAAATTGTTGAACAACGCTGGGCAAATCTACCAGAAAACGAGATTGTTAATAAACTTGAACAGTTAACATTTAAAATCATTCAACCAGCAGTTAACGAATCGCTTAATAAAGTAGTTAGTAATATGGGAGTTAAAGACTGTAAAATTAGTTTCAAGTTAGAATGTATTGGTCCGTCGATTGTTTTTCTAGCTAAGAAACGGTATGCGTTTGATATTCTCTACTCTGAGGGTGTTCGTTATAAAGAGCCTAAGATGAAGGTAATGGGAATTGAAATTGTCCGTTCATCTACACCATCAATTGTTAAGGATTATCTAAAGGAGTGTTTATCCTTGTGTCTACGTTCTGATGAGTCTACACTTCAGTCTAAAGTATTAGATGTCAAGAAGTTGTTCATGTCTCAATCATATGAGGACATCTCATTCCCGCGTGGATGTAATGGTCTAACCACTTATACAAGCGATACTTCTATATACAAGAAAGGCGAGGGTGTTACCACTCCTATTCACGTTAGGGCAGCATTATTGTATAACCATCATCTAATCAAGAATGGATTGCAGAATGACTATCAACGGATCCATGAAGGTGAGAAGATTAAGTTCGTGTATCTAAAAATGCCTAACGTAATACATGAAAATGTCATTGGATTCGTTGATAAACTACCGGATCAGCTAGGAGTGAAACGATTCATTGACTATAATAAGCAATGGGATGCTGCGTTCATCGCACCGCTAACTAAGATTACTGATGCAATCGGGTGGGAAGTTGAAAAGAAAGTAACACTTGACATGGGATTCTGAATTTGTGTTATAATCTAAACCTATACTAAGGTAACTACCATATGCATAAATCAAAAACTCGTGAAGACATTGTATCACTAATCAAACAACTGAAGAAACTTGGTTGTTCCCCTGATGAATTACGTAGGCCTAAAGTTCAGTCAAAAGTTCTTTGTTCAAATGGTCAAGATTATATGCATATGATCATCAGTGAACACACGACCGTAGAAACTCTGAAACAGTTTCTTGCTGATGCTCCAGATCACGCATTGATAAACATCTCGCCAAATGATGACGAAGATTTTGGAAATGATGTATACTTTCTATCAATTGATCACGTAATTGGAGTATCTGACCATGTATGGAAGTATAGTCTTAACGAGATGTTAGAAAAACTTACTAACACTGTTGAGATATCTTTTAACGGACAGCGACGAATAGTTCCTAAAGAAGTTGCATTGCGAATGTTTACATTATTCAATAGAGATTGTATGATGACTCCATAGGAGTGGATTTAAATTATAGCTCTAAAACCCGTTTAAACAGTGCTACAACAGGTTTAAATTTGAAAGTAATACATAGACTACTATAAGTGTAGAAAACCTGTTGTAGCGTGTTTTATTCTAGTCCACTAATTACATCTACCATGTTGTATTTGATAGCATCCTGATGGCTAATATACAGATCATCTTTACCCAGGAACTTTCGTTTGATTAGTCTATAATCAAGCCCTGTTGAGTCTACATAGAATTGAATCATCTTCTCGTTATACCTATGCACTTCATCCATTGCATTCTTTAACTGATGGTACGACCCCTCAACTCCTGTACTAAACACATGGGACATTAGAGATGTGTATGGAGTTACTACTCGCTGATGCCCTGAGATCAACAAACAAAATCCAGCACTAACAGCTTCTCCTAGCGCAATGGTGCGAATTGGGATCTTAGATCCCTTGATAATGTTTACTAGACTAAACGCACCCGCCATATCCCCACCAGGCGATGTAATGAGAAGATTGATTACATCTACTTTAGGTTGTTCGATCCAAATACCCTCATCATCTACATCAACAGTGGGCTGATTAATTTTTAGAATTGTTGAAATGACCTCTCCACAATTCTCTGTGGTAATCTCACCGTTTAGATAGATAAATTCTTGTAGTACCGGCCTATCAAGTTCTGGGAAGAAGTGGGCATTTATCTTCGAAAGCATTCCTGATTGAGATAAATCTTGGAAGCCATCTGCTTGTTTTTTCTCGGAAGACATATGTTTCTCCATCCTGTAAGTTTTGCATTAAGATAAGAAGATTTGGTACTATAATACCAGATACTTCGTATACCATAGCAGCATAAGCAGCAGTTTGGAGATAGTAACTATCGAATTCTCCATCAAACTTCATACGCCTAGTAGTCTTGAAGTCTATAAGGCATAATTCATTTTCATAGTAGCCTAGGCAATCTAATGTTCCTGCTACCCTCAGTTTCTTACTATAAACTGGTGCCTCTATTGCTATGTGTTCTATCTTACTTAAATGTGGAAGGATAGAGGTGTATGATTGTTTATCAAATACATCAAGTGTAGGTAAGGTACCAAGAAGCACTTGTTCACAGTACGTATGAAACTTAGTTCCACGAGTAGTTGCTTGTCGTGAGATTCTATTTGCTTCGTCATCACCTACAGCAGCTCTCCAAGCATCTAACTCTGGATGTGGAATGGATGATAGAACAGTTGTTATGGATGGAAAGAAATCGCCTTCTGGAGTTTCGTAAAACCTACCAGAAGGCGTATTGTGTTGGATTAGCTTAATTTGTGGGAAGACTAACATTATGTAGTAGTACTCGCTTACCGTCTCGGCACTGAGTAGATTCATCACCTGCAAAATTTGACTTGATAGCCACAATGTTTTCTACTCCTCTACAAGCATGAGCCGATATTTCAATATCAAATTAATCGACTGTCTGATAGAAGCACTCAGTAAGAGAAATAATAATTGGGAGAATTAGAAGTTTTTCATGCACAAATTATAACATAACTGTTAGGCTATTGTAAACAACTTTTAATCATCCATCCATGTTTTTTATGAGCATCGATACGAGCAGATAGAAAATCTGCTAATCCTTGTTCATCTGCTAGAGTAGCCTCATTAAAAGCACTATTAAGCGAATTAATCACAAGTTCGTTGCAAATGTCCAACTCCTTAAGCATTAGAAATGCTTTTGTGCCAGTTATGTTCCCAGACTCTGGGAGAGTAGATTGTAATAGTGCTTGATGAATTGATGGTGTAAAATTATCTGTTACTCGAATCTGCTCAGCAAAAATATCAATTACTGCGTATACTTCTTGGTAGATTATAGCAAAGAATTGATGATATACTGGGAAATCAATTCCCGTTACGTTCCAATGCATAGCATGGGCGCGTTGATAAAAATCTACTGATAGTGAGAATGACTGAATTAGTTTTTTCATAGTTTAAGATAATTCGAAGTGTGGCATGTCAATAAATGCTTTACGTCCTTGGCTTCTGCGTAATGCTAGATATGCTTCATAAGCATGTTCCATTGTTTCTGAGTAGGCACGAATATCAGGAACTGTCCAAGCACCTCCCCAGCGTAATGCTACACAATTCTCAATAGCAGCTTGCTTCATAGCCTCTGCTATTTTGAAATAAAGGGAATGCTCCCATCTAATAGTACCAAGCCAAGCAGCTAGATCAACAGCATCTCCAGTTAAGTGTTTGCTATTCATTGTTTGGCTTGCACCTTGGTTTACTAACTCTTGTTGGCGTTTAGTTGTACGTAATCCCTCAATTACTACAAAGTCAACAGATGTCAGTTGAATAGCACGACGAACCACAGCTACAAGAGGTGGTTTGACTCCTTGTAGATTGTTAAAGCTACGTTTAGATAGTTTGAACATGTTTATATTTATCTAATGAATCAGTTTCTTTTACTCTTGGTTTAGTACGTCTTTCGACTTCTGTTGGAGTCATAAGTGCCTTTGGCCAAAATAGGCTACCAAAGTAACCGTAATAGTAGGTACTACCCAGTCTAATATTGATTTCTTATCCTAGATTATTTTATCTTTTAATGGTGCAAATGCAGGAATGTTTGCACCATTACCCACAGTGCGAAATAGCACGTAAAGAATGCTCACAGCAAAGGCAGCGCCAATGCCGTAAGCAATCATTAGGCCGTCAGGCGTGAATTCGTGCATTACGGCTTCCTTTTTACGCAGCACGATAGCGAATTTGTCCATGAATCACATTGTAGTTTCCGCCCATGTGCCAGGTCGTTCCAGACGGCAAACGAATTTTCAGGTAGGTGCCAGCAGGTGATTCGTAATTGACTTCAGCAAACCCAACGACTTCACTGGCCCCCGTCGCTATGCGAACAAGGAATACAAAAGGAGGCATTAGGGCATATGTCGCATAGGCATTCAGTGATGCAGTCACAGGAAGGGGAACTGTGATGACGGAATTATTCGCGTTCGGTAGGAATTGAAACCGAAATGACCAATCCACCATGTTGGCAAGTTTGGTGTAGTAGCTTTTTGCCTCGTTGATTGATTGAACCTGCCCAACATTTGATGTGGTCAGAGCATACGATTTATATTTGTGACCATTGTCAAAAAACTCAAGTCCATTTCGCGCCGTCCCGTACTCGTACGAACCGATACCAGATGGCAACAAGCTGCCATACTCAACTGTTCCAGCGTAGATGTTAGGAAAAACAGTTGTATCGTAAGATCCAACCATTGTTCCGCTACCACTTGTCACAAAATCCGAAGCTAGGATTGTTTTTGACGCATTAAGCACAAATCCAAAAAACGATGTGCGCGGATCAAGTATCTCTGCATCTCGCGTGCAGGCTTCAGCAACAAAACCAAAAAACGCGCATCCCTGGTTACCTCTACCGTTGGCATCCAAAGCGTGGACTTTAACGCCTGTGGGTGTTGCATTCGGGCTTGTTCCGTGGGTGATCTCCTCTACGGAGCACCCAGTAAATTTATTCGTGTCACCCGACTCGACTTCGATGCCGGTGTTAGTGCTGCCAACTCGGATACTGACAAAATGATTGCGGTTTGCGTTAGATGGCGTACCAGTTCCGACGCCAGATTTCAGCCACACGCCGCGTGTTCCATTGAGCCCGCTACCGTGAACCGAACCCGGCCCAATGTGGTTGTAATAAGCCCCTCCGTTCCCACCGCATTGCAAAACAACGCCTTCAGCACACGCGCTGATGTAGAAATCGTGAACGTTGTTATGGGATTGCTGTGATGTAAGGGCAGGCGAAGTGGTGTTCTCTGGGATCAAAGCAATGCCTTGAACGCCGGTTTTACCGTTAGCCAGAATCTGGAAGTTTCCGATTTCCGAGTAACTGGTCGAGCACCTGACCATGATCATGTTGTTTGATCCAGCCACGAGTGCAGTGTCACGGTCAGCACCAATCAGGTTGATGCTGACGGCTGTGGCTCCGGTGTCATAGCCACCCGTGAAAGGCAACAATATGCCGTTCACAATTCCATCGGCACCTACAGTGCCATTCAAAAGGTACCGAGCATGGGGCATGTACAAAGTACCACCACCTTGAGACACGAGGTAGCTAACAGCCCTCTCAAATGCAGCAGTGTCATCGGTTCCATCTATACCGTCCCAATCCCCGACAGCCCCAAAATCCTTAACGCTAACACTCTCCCGCAACTTACTCTGCACCGTGGCAGCAACAACACCGGTGCCTGCTGGGGTATAACCAACAGACACTGAGCCAGTTGGGCCTGTCAGATCGTCAAGTACGTCTTTTACTGTAACGTTGTTATATCTAATTTGACTTGTATTTGGTTTAGTTGACATTATTTTATTCTTTCTTATAGGACAGTAAACGTAGAGTTCTCTGGAACCTCTACAGTAATATCATTGTTAATAGTTACCTCTCCAACACTGAAGGAGTTTTTATTATCGGGTAACAGAATATTCTTATCAATTACTTTTTGCAACGATAATACATACTCATCTGGTTTCTTGCCAATATAATCGAAATCTGCCATATTAAATATCCTCGATCACTGTAGCATAATACTAACAATACAGTCAGCACCAGTTGTACCCATAACAGTATTATTAACTGTCACTTCTACCTTCTGTGCAGCAGTTAATACCACTTTATGACTACCCCCAACTGCAATCAATGTGCCACCAACTTCCAATGGAGCATCCTTTACCAAGTATTTCAGCGAACCAGTTGTGCCTACACGAACGCTTACTTTTCCGGGATTGGCAGATGTATTAGCCACTGTTAGCCCAAAAATGGTAGCAGATTTACCATTAGGTACAATATAAACATCTGACGCGGTTGCTGCAACCAAACTCCCCATTGCATTTGTAAATTGAATCATTTCGTGTTTACTCTCTATTAACTGAAGATAATTGCATATGCAAGTGCTTGTTCTTTCGCCAATTGCACATCATCGTCTAAACTTTTAAAGTTGCCATCCATCTCTTCATGTGTTAATGGTTGAGTCTTATTTGTAGTTTCGGCTGGAGCAACTGGCGTATCGGTTCTATATGTTAATTCTGCCATAGTTTTACAGCACGGTTACTGTCCAGTTAATTGTTAACGTATCTGCTACATCCTTGTTAATAGCAGCAAACGCGGTTCTACACAACATGCTACCGGCAGTACCATCATTAAAAATACCAGCCTCTACAATAGCACCAGTACCAGTGCCTGCTGGAAAGTGAGCACTGTATGTTATCTGAGCACCCGAACGAGTTGTACTAGTCAATGCTACTCTTCCTACTTGGGTAATTAGCGTAGTATTGCCATTTGCTGGCGTAGTATTGGTGGTGCCAATTGCCATGTGACTCATTAAAGTGGCGGGAGATGTAGTCATCCTAGATGCAATCCACTCTTTGCCAGTAGTCACTACTAAGTTCTTACACTCAACCTGTTGTTTAATTATTCCAGAAGAATCTGTCAATGTTAATTGAACCGCCCCCATCATTTGTACATTTGTTTCTAACATGTAATTTCCTATGTATTTTGTTTAACTATTTAAAGTTATTACTAGTGCTGGATCTTCTTGTGTATATTGATCATCTGTTCCATTAGCAATATCATAATCATCTACACCATAAATTGGAGGATAGTTGTTAGCATCATAACTACCACTACCCTCAAATTCTATAATCTGAAATGTATCAGCAATACTTGAACCAATAATTTTCTCTACAGCATCTTCTCTGGAATAATGCTCAACTCCACCGTAGTATTCAATTAATTCATCGTAATCCTCATCTGATGCATAATCAGAAATATTATCGTTCTCATCATATGTATTAGATAAGTCTATATCATCTACAATTGAGTATGTCTCAGCATAATGCGTGACTTGGTTATATAGGGAATCTACGTTATTAACATAATCAGTTACTAACATATTTTCGCGAGATAGAATGCGATCAACTGTAACCCCAACGTCAACATTAACAATTTTAGTTAAGTTGCTGAAATATTTAAACCCTGCTGGATGAATTTTATTCAGCGTACCAGAATAATCCTTTAATCGTTGTCCAGTCTCAATCACATACGAGAATATCTGATAATAGAAGTTATCCTGTAATCTAATTTCTGGTACAGACAACATACCATCTTGGTTCTTGTAATACCCTGGCTTAGTTGCTACAGACGATGTAACGATTCTAAATCGGGCCCTAGATTCTAACCACTGCTCAATAGTTATGTGGTCGTTATTAACTATACTTGTATCATTTAATGCAACGGAATGTAGTATTGTGCTAAAAGCAATATGGTCAGGTAATACATATCCCTCTAACACATATGTTTGATTAGAATCCAATCCAAGGATTGACTCAGCACACCCATTCATATATTCAACAATATTAATAGTATGAGAGAATGAGATATCTGATATTTTTTCAGAATACTGTTCTATGTATCCCCCATCTGGTCTATATTTAAATGGGGAAATTGTATATATTATTCCATCCAACTGCCCATATCCAAACTGGACAACATCAACCGTCACAATACTACCACCAGCCCCCACACGTTTTACCTGTAATATAGTGTCAACTGTGCCTGGTAAAATTACTACCTGCCCAACTTGCCAAAATTTCCCACTATTTTCTATAACTACACCGGACACCATTTGTTTAATGGTTCCTACGTAATCTAACTCATCGTTAGAGTATAATCTGACAGTAGAAACCCCATCTAGGTAATAAGGTAGTGAGTGTGTAAATGTAACTCGATCCACATCATCTTCAAGATTCTCTATGGAAATTATGTCAAACGAAAATGTTCCTCTCGTCCCAGTAAATATGATCCTATTGGTAGTGTCATTAATACTACCGCTGACACGGTCCAATGTTATAATATTTTCGCGTATCCATTTACCATCAGACGTTCTAAGAATTTGCTCACTAGGATATTTTACCTCAACCGTTTCCCCGAATACGATTTGAAAAAGGAGTTTGACAGCCTTCTCGGATCCTTTAGACTGATATAAGTCATATATATGTTTTGCTACAAGTCTACGATCCGCAACAATATTGTGAGGAAGAATCTGTAATTCTTCAAAGAATGACTTTACAAAATCTATTTCTGCTACATCACAATTATTGTAATCTAAAACATCTTGTATAGCTTTAGCTATGTTTAGCTGTTCATTGAACTCGTAATAGTATTGTAAAAATTTAGTGAACAGTGGACTAGCTTCTCTAATATGAGAAGGTATTTGCTGTTCAATTAGATGTTTAGTTGTTAATCCACTCATTGGACAATGCTGATTGTTATATCAGACTCTTTTAGAGTTAGGATGTTATTTCGTGTTGGTAATACATTTTTATCTGCTGGTAAAATTGTTATAGCAAACATTGTATCTATCTCATTTATTGTTTTGAGAGATATTGAAATCTTACCCGTGTTATAATCAACACTACCAAAAACATCCGTTAAAAATACTCGTTGATTATTTTGAACATAAAATACTTTAACCACTCCATTATCATCTGTTAAGAACATATCATTATCTGGATATGCTGCTAATCGGAATGCGGAACTAATAATATTAGTCTCCCTGTTATTAGATGCAATCAATGGGGTATAAAAATTCCATTCATACACATTATCGAAGTTATGAACAAATGGCACTTCTTTACGAAGCCTGATAGTAGTATCATTCGAGACGATTGACTTATCAGCAGTATCAATATATGTTACTAATCGAGAATATTCAAATGTGGAATTAAATTTGTTTAAAGTTGTGTTACCATATTCTACTAGTTTGTTGAAAACTGACGTTTTCAACGTAGATGAGGATAGTGTAGTTTTTTGTTGATTAAACTTTACTTTAGTGTTGATAATAATATATGAATACTCTGGATCTATAAACTCGTGAAGAAGTGCAACCACGGATCTCTTTTTTAATTCATTAATTACATCATCCTTCTGAGCGGATGTTAATGGTAAAGTGGAATTAGTTAGTTTTACACTAATAAACACTTTTCCATATTGTGGGGGTGTTACAGTCTCTCCACCATAAACATTTATAGTGTCTATAGGCAACATGTTAGATATAACAGAAATGTAATCACTCTCTGTTACTGCTCTATTTTGTGATAATACTCTGTTCTGAGCGTTCACTCTAACAGAATCTAAAGTCTCTGCATCCGCACCACCATACGCACTAACAACAGTTGTAACCGTTGCGTTAGATGTATTCCCTATACTATCTGAGAACATGAAGGATGAAGCATTATTTGCGACAGGTCCATTAGTTGCGACATAATCTATAATTATTACGTTCCCTGGAACTATTTGTTTACCAATAATACCATCCCCAAAGTATATTTCATACTTTAGATTTTCATTTAGTTTTACAAAATAACAATTCGTAGTCTCGTTTGCGCCAATTATAGTATCGAATCTCTTCCACTCAGTTACATCAGTTGATATACTAGATTCCTTTACATATACTCTAACTAGTGAGGTATCAACTAGTGAGGTTGGAATCTCAAATTTTTGTATTACCGGATTAGTTACGATATATTGGAAGGTTGTATTATCGCCTTCGTATAATTCAATCGTATCAAATATATATCTACCCTCACTGTTTCGTTCTACCGTTATAGCATCACGATTTATGAATGTAAAATTTTGATTATACGTTACTCTGCTACTAAATTTACTGTTTTTTAACAGTGTGATGCTAGATGGTGTGCCTGTAGGAAATACTTCCATACTAACAACAGCACGAGGAGCACGAATCGACTTTGGAGTGTATCCTAATCTTTTAGCAATTAATGCAAGTGATTGTGCCTTAACAGCAGTGTCAAGGTACATCTCTTGAACTAACATATTTGCAATTACTGCATTGTAATGAGTATTATATGACAGCAGATCCATTAATACGGACAGTCCAGCCCCCTCGTAATCATAGTCTGTGAACTCGGGCTTACTGCGTAGAAACTCTTTTAGGTTAGATTTGATCGTATCAAAATCTAGTTCAGCTACTCGTAATGTTGTTGCCATTTGTTATTCTTTTGTATTAAAACTTTACAGACTACGCTGTAAGAAAAATTGTGTCTTAATTGTATTTAAAAGCCCAACTATGCTGAACACTAATGTGACATTTAAAGTAGTTTCATTTTCTTCAGTTACTCTAATTACCTCAACTAATACTCTCGGCTCAAAGTTTTCAATTACATATCGGATAGTTCGTTCTAATATAGCGGAGGTTGAGGGGGTTAACGGTTCGAACAACAACGAGTGTACCTGTGATGATAGTTCTGGGTGAAACGGTCTACCATACATCTTAGTTAAAACTAGATTTTTAATAGATGCAATGATAGCACTCTCATTTACCTTTTTAGATACATCTTTACTAACCGGGTGACGAGTTAGCGATAGGTCAATATCAACGAATTTCTTCTTTACTGTTTGTAGTTCTACCATTGACATTTATCGATTCCTCGTGTATTTTTATAACCCATTTTTGTAACATTTCCAGCCTAGCAGCAATAACTTTATATGTTGTATAATTTTGTGTTATTGTTTTTGATACATCGGTTAATGCTGCATCATCTTGTAATAATACAAGATATTCTGGGGGTGCTTGTAACAATTCTTTATCAGGTAACGGGTATGTAGCAACTCTAATTGGTGAATTATGCCCACACCCAATTAGAGTTGATGAAAGGACAAGAATTGTCATCAATGTTTTCATGTTAGTGCTTCAAATGTAGTTGCTTCTACAAACATTGTACCCTGTAGCAAAATTGTTCTACCATATACGCTGTGAGTCCCCCACATACTGTATACGAGTGATCCTGATGGTAGTGACGCAGTATCACTTTCACTCAATTCAATTTTTACAGTCCCGGCTGTTGCGTTTGTAATTGTGACAGGAAATTGAAATTTGGGGAGCGATTCAAAGTGTTTAGATATAACAATATGTGTAGTGTATCCAGTCAATGTAAAAGCGGTACCATCATCATTTTTAACACTAACAGTCTTATCG
>OGWO01000006.1_pt1 | contig 21705 bp, 27 predicted proteins | sample 1576001 | NCBI WGS metagenome assembly OGWO01 (sample SAMN07581522, study PRJEB24739) | freshwater metagenome | place: Singapore | collected 2015-01
CAAAATGAATAATCTCGGAAACAACACCGGTGTTCTTAATCCTAAAGATTATCAAAGAAACATCACGATTGAACAAAAAGATAGAAACGGGAAAGTCATTAAGAAAATTACTCTTGTTGATGCTATGCCTGTACAAATTGGTGAAATTCAGCTTGACTTTGAAGCAAATAACATTGTAGAAATGTTTGCGGTTGTATTTGAATACAACTATTTCACTGACGATGCTGTCAATCAGTCACAAATTTATTAATTGATTTTTAGAATAGTTTTGATTAAATAAAGAACAAGACTAATATAAAATCAATTAAGAGAAACGATACAAATGAGATTATTTGGATTTGAGATCAGAAAACAAGAAACCAAGCCAGCATTGGTTACTCCTGTTACGAATGATGGTGCCGTAAACAATGAGATTTCTCCCGGCACATCTGGTGCATATGGCTATTATTTTGATATCAACAGAAAATTAAGCAATGAGATTGATCTGATAAACAAATACAGATCAATGGCAAATACGCCAGAAATTGATATTGCTATTGATGATATCGTAAATGAAATGATCAATATATCTGATGATGCACAACCAATTGTTGCTAATGTTCGCAGTGAAAATGTTGGTGAGGTCGAGCGTTTTCCCCAGAAATCGCTCATTGAAATAGCACCTGTAGAAAACGTACCCGATCCACCAGCGTCTGTAAACCAAGTTGTTCCACGATATGCGTTTAAGTTATTTCCACGATTAAACTCTGCGTTAATTTGAGAAATAGATATTGTTCCAGATGAAGGAAGTGTTGGCATTATACGCTCCCGTATGCTGTTATATTTGCTAAAGAAACTAAATTCCCAGAGGAGTCAATCACACAAATATTTGTACCATTAAATTGAATATAAAGATTTGACCCTGATTCAACAAATGAAAATGAACTCATTGTTCCTTTTGCAGCACCAAGATTATTTCTTGCTCCGGTTTGGTTTGTTGCTCCAGTACCACCCTTAGATAGCGGTACTGCGGAACTTAAAGCATTAGGGTCTACTTGCCCAGATGTATTTAAATTATTAGCAAAGTTTGCTAAATTACTTGCTTGTGTCATATATTACCTTTCAATCTTTTAACTTCTTGTTGTAGTTCTTCGATTTGAAATTGAAGTTCTAAGAACATATCTTTGATAGTTGCTTTCTTTTCAATCTCAATAGGCATATCATAACCAACTACACCGCCAGAACTTAATGAACCTACAGATGCTGGTCCAGCAGAAGTAAAAGAAGCATACTGGGCAGGTTGACCCGCAAAATCTAATACACCAATTAGTTGTAAATTATACGACAAATCACCTGAACCGGGAATACTATAATCCGAAGTTGGTTTTAATAATACTCCATTAAACCAAATCAAAGAAGAATTTCTTTGGTAAGGTGTAGGGTAAGTAACTATATTTGTACCGGAAAGCTTTTCAGCATAGTTCTCTGTAAAAATTAAAGCATTAGCATTGTTTTTAACAAACTCAACTACTGTAAGAATACCACCTGTAGCAGGTGATTTTAATTGGTACCCACTACTACCAGGTAAATAAGTGTAGTCAGTATCTACAATTAAAACCCCATTAATAAATAGTAATTCACTACCATCAACAGAAGTTCTTGGAATTATTGTTTGACCATTAGTTAATGTTATATAACTATAGGTGAACGGAACCTTATCGTTAGAAGTTACAGCATCAATAAGCCTAATATAGTAAGCCATCATTGACTCGCCACCTACACACGCTTGAGCTAATGTTAAGTTTGTAGACGTTCTTGTATAGTCTGTACCGTTTTGGAGTAGAATACCATTTTTAAAGAACAATACTTGATCTGGTTGTGCGTTAGAAAATGTAAATACAGACTGACCAGCAGCGGCATTAACCATCCCTAAACTAAATCTAACCTGATCTAAAGCACCAGCCTTAAGGACCCTACCGAATTGATCCACAATAATTTCTGCTGTAGTAGCCGGATCAAAAGAGAATCCACCTGAGTCAGCACCTTGACCATAAGGGTCTAGGTTAATATTGTATACGCCAGTAGATGTTTGAATATAGCCAATTCTACCATCTGTTGGTGAGGTTAAGTCCGTTACAATAGTACCCGAACGACTGTATACGTCAATGTAGTTGTAAGGATTACTTTGGTTTGTTACATCATACCATCCGGTAGAGTCAGGTGCTTCGGTATTAGTATCAAAGGATACAATATTATTACCTACACTTCTAAACCAAAGTTTTCTTGTAGATTCTCCAAAGGTACCGGCTGCACTAAACCAGATAAAATCGTTTGGTGTAATATTATCATAAAGAATATCTGAGGCTAATAAGCCAAAATAGCTTTTACCCGCAGGTGTATTACTAATACCAGTGCCTGTAATGCTGTCAGCATATTTAACTAAAAGATATCTTGATGGGGAAATAATATTTAAAGGCGACTCGTTAATAATACCAATTTTATCTGTAACACTAAATGTTGTTACATCTAGGTTTACAAATGTATTGTCATTAAATAACAATAAGCCAACAGGTTTGTTTTCATAAGGTACAAGATCAATACTTCTACCACCATAACACCTATAATATAACTCAAATGTTGTTCCAAAATTAAAAGGAGACCATTCATAGTCAGATGGTGTAGTTGAAGCTGTTAGTGTATCTGAAGTATATACACCATAGAATGTTTTATTTATAGGGCTAATTGAAAAACCATCGCCAGCAGGACTGTCTGCGTACCTTACTGTTAAATACTTTTTGTACTCAGTAGTAAGTTTGTCTAAATCTAAAGACCTTACAGGAGCAAGAATCCAATTAGCATCATCTGGTTGTGTTTCGCCAACATAAAAACTTACTTGCCTATTACCTTGTTTAAGTACCCAAAGATATTTATTTAAACCAAAACCGTTTTCTACAGGAATCCAAGTATAGTCTGCAGGGTTTGTGGACTCGACTGCTTGTTGAGTATTATAGATACCAAAATAAAGTTTACCTGTAGATACGTCAGAAATATTTAAACCAGTATTGTCGTCTGCGTATTTAATACTTAGGTATCTATAAAGAAAACCCAGGATATTATTGTTGCTATCGGTAATAATACCTGTATTTTCGTCTGCAACAATACCTTGAGCTTCTTGTAAAGCGTTAATACCTTGGTAAACATTGTAGAGATAAGAGTCTAAATCGATGTTACCTGTATAAGGTGGGATTAAAAACATTTTACCTCCGATCAGCGGGTCTTACATCAAACGCGTATGTTGGCATTCTCCAGTAGCCATTAGAAGAAATTTTAAAATTCATAACACGACCATTTACTCTGGGATCTACTTTGTAACCTTGAGCTTTAGCATCATTTGGTTTAAATACAAATAAATCTTCAGAAGTAAAAGTAACATCATCGGTATAATTGTTTTGACCTTTTACATACACATTAATACTAGTATTAATATCTTCAGGTACAGCATCAAAAATAGTATATACAGAGCTAATTAATGAGCTACCAGTAGTATCACCTGTATTTAATTTTTTCTTTTCAATATAAGACTCATAATTAACTAAATTACTACCATTCCACATTACATAAGAATCATCAGTAACTAAAGTCTGATTAGTATTGGTAGTCATATAAAGTACTTTGTTGCTATACTGCCATTGGTTAGCAATATTACTAGGGCCGTTAAACACCCATGTTACGTTAGATAATTGTCTTTTTGTCCATGTATTATTTTTATAATTAAAGATTAAAGACTCATTACAAACAGTAGAAGACCCTTTAGGGTAATTAATCCAAATTTCTTTATAAAATGGATTCCTAACTACGTGTACTTTATTAATATAAGATCTATTTAAATTTCTAAAGAAATATCTTTTAATGCGAGCATCAGCAATAGAGTCAATCTTACCTGAGCCACTATGAACGTAAATATCATTTGTATCCACTACAAAATGGCTACCTTCAAATTCTACCACACAATCAGTATTTAAAATACCATATGAGTCAGAATAACCTGAAACTCTGGATTGACCTTGATTAATGGATAACATGCTAATACTATCAGAAGTATAAATAAACATATTACCTCTCAAAGGAGCCATATCTAAGACAGGTGAAGTAGAGGATAACTCAAACTCATCGGCTGTGTCTGTAGTTAAACCCGGTTGCCATGTTTGAGGAATACCGCCAGTAGGGGCTTGTACTGAAACCCGAATGGTTCCAGGTGCATAAGTTACTGTACCACTAGAAGTAATGGTTAAATTACCTGCAACTAACGAATAGTTTAATGATCTAATTACTTTAGCCGTAACTGTTAAACCTGCAGAGTAGTTCCAGTTAGGTAAGGGTTGAAGAGCATTACCAGCAGTAGCGCTACCATATAGACAATATAATGGTGTAGACTTACCATTGTTAAATACGATGGCGTATCCACCGTTAAAATAAGTAAACTGCCAATCACTGTTAGTGTATTGAGCAGCTCCGCTTGAAAACATACTGGATTGGTTACCCGCAGAATCTACTCTAATAAAGTTACCATCTTTAGCAAAGATATTATAACCTTGATCTGGTCTTCTCCAATGTACTCCGAAATCAGCAGGAATACTTAAGAGTCTACCAGTTGTTTCACCAGTAATTGTTTGTACTGAATCATCATAAAATCGTACATTAAGAACATCTGTAAAGGTGTTTAGTGGTACGATCATTGGAGGTGTATCCGTGTTTAAACCACCAGCACCTAATTGTTTTATCTGTTCTGCCATATACGATTCTCCATATTAAATTTTTTCTTTAATAAAGGCTTTAACTAATTGACCAACTATATCTGATCTTACGATATCATCTACTGTAAACTCAACAATAGGGATTTCAATATTATGCTTGCGACAAATAGAAACAAATTTAAGAATATCTTTACCAGAATTAATATCTGATTGGGAGCTGTCACCCATTAAAACCATTTTAGAGTTTTCACCTAGCCGAGTTGTAATAGCTTTTAATTCTTCAATAGTAAGGTTTTGGCACTCATCAACTAGCACCAAAGAATTTTCAAATGATCTACCACGAATTGTTTCTAGTGGTTGCATTTGTAAAATATCTTTAGCTACAATATATTCGTATTTAGTTTTACCAATTTGTTTTTCTAATACTGAAATCATTGGCATAAGCCAAGGAGTTAATTTTTCTTTGATGTCGCCAGGGAAAAACCCCAGAGATCGGCCAGTAGGTACATTACTACGAGTAAGGATAATAGTATCATATTTACCTGTCAAATATAGTTGTGCGATTTTACTTGCAGCACAATAAGTTTTCCCAACACCAGCAGCGCCTAGTGTAACTACGATTGGAAATTCTTCGATTGCCTCAAGTAATAATTGTTGATTGTTTGTTTTTGGTTGAATGTGAAATGAACGATCTTCTCTAGCGATACGTTCATTACGCTGCTTAATACTTCTTTTCATTCAAAACCTTTATTGGTTAATCTCTAATAGGTACCGCCTACAGGCTGTAAGCGATTCTCTTAATATCATTGCTTTGGAAGCTTCCCCGATAAGAAATTCTGCATCCTCTCTAAATAGTTGTTCTCCAGTGCTTCCTGTTCTTGTGCAGACATCGGAGCAATTGTTAGTTTCTTTGATGGTAATTCTTTCGGGACGGTTCCGCAAGCTACTAACGATAGCATCATGCTTAGAATTAATAGCTTTAATTTCATTTTCTTTATCCAGTTGCGTTAATACAAATTTCTTTTGCAAATCCTGATATTTAATTTCTTGATTTTTTAATTGATTAATATAAATATCTGTTTGCTTATTATAGGCGGTTTTATATCCATAATCATAAGATATATAACTAATAAATAAAACAAATACTATTTGTAAAATATATTTAACCATTGATGCACATCCTATATTCCTCTTGTCTACGTTTAGTTAGACCCGGTAACGGATTACCTTTGAATTTATCCCACTTCAAAATTTCTTTACATGCACCTTCATAATCATATTGTTTTAATTTCTTAACTAAGGTAGATTTACAAAAAGCATTTTCACCAATATTGTAGGTTAAAGATACATAAGCGCTATACTCGTAAGAGTGCATAGGGACATCAGCACATCTTTTAACAGCTTGCTCAAATTTATTTGTATCATCTAATAATTTTATCAAAGCTCTTTCTACAGTGATTTTGTCACCAAGCTTTACGTTTTCAGTAGTACCAAAGCCAATAGTAGCTACATCACCTTTTACTGGTGTATAAGCTTCTGATCTAAAACCTTCGTGTACTGCAATACTTATTAGTGCAGAAGCAGAAAGAGAAAGGGAAGCTACCTTCATACGTTCAACCATGGTAGCTCCCTATAATTAAAACCCATAAGGTTTATCTTTATTTTTAATATCTTTATAAATAGAATATAATTTATGACCAATCATCAAGATAGTATAAATTAAAGTAGCCCAGAGAAGGATCTCAGAGACTTGATAGCCTGCAACAGTGGCTATTGAAACGGTTACGGGTGCAGCTGCTTTAGTGGCCATGCTAACCCCCGTTTCGGTAGTGTGTTGTAGTGTCGATGACATGTTAATCCTTTATTTCCAACGTGGACCTTCTACCCATGTTACTAGAGAATGTCTAGTTCCAGAAGTAATAGGTGTTACCATATGTTCAAGATATGATGGGAAAACTAGGACAGAGCCTTGTGGTTTAAAGTTAGGGTTATCTACGCCTTTGAAACAGAAGTCACCTCCTTCATAAGAAGATGGATCATCTAGTTGAATTACGACAGTAAGCTTACGATCAAAAGGTCTTTCATTAGACCAATCAATGTCGTGATGCCAATCGTAAAAACCATTATTTTCGGCATGGTATTCCGTATATTGAATCTCAAAGGGTTGAATAATATCTACACCAAAAGCATTTCTATTAGCATCTACTGCATAATTTAAAAGAATTTGTTTAATATTATTATCGTAGACCCATCTAACTTTAGACCGTCTGACAGAGGAATCCTCTGCATTGTTAGCGAAGATTCCTCCGTCTACGGCAGGAAAAGATTCACAAATAGATTTGACCCATTCGCACTGTTCCTTAGATAAGGCACTTGTCCAAAGTTGCCATTGTTCTCTCATTATTTTCCTTCTAGAACTTTTATTCTCTCTTCAAGTTCAATTACTTTTTCTGCAAGTTTAATTACGGATACTAAAGCAGCGTTACCGTAAGCTAATGATCTAATTCCATCAGAGTCTTTATTAACTACTTCAGGTAATAATTTTTCCCAGTCCTGAGCAGAAGAACCTGCTTGTTGTTCTCCACTATCAATACGGGTATATACACCACATTTAACTTTAGATAGATTATAAACATAACTATCAGGTAATGGTAACCAATCTTTTTTAAGATTTTCGTCAGAATAAGCAGTGATATTACCACTCATTGTTAAGTTACCAGAAAAAGTTCTTCCACTAGTATTTAAATATTCAACCCAACCACTAAAAGAATTCCCAGTAATATTTCTTTGTACTAATCTATTTGCGTTATCTTCCCAACCCCAAGCAATTTGAGTTCCCCAAAAATTTGATCCGTTAGAATGTCGATAGTTTTCTTGAAACCACCATGTTCCACCAGGACCATTTGCAGATGAGCCTGTCGAGGTATCTCCATTTACACGTTGAATTGAAGTACTTGTATTTTGAAAGTCTGAATTCCAATTACTTGCAAAACTATATACAAAAGGTATATTACCAGATGCAGGACCAGTCGGGCCAGTAGCACCTGTTGGGCCTGTCGCTCCTGTTGGGCCAGTTGGACCGGGTGATCCGTTAGCACCTGCGGGACCAGTAGGTCCAGTTGGTCCGGTAGCGCCTGTAGGTCCGGTAGGGCCTACTAAAGCAGCATTAGCAATTGTAGCTTTCTTTAAAGTATTAGTAGATACGTCATAAATTAAGAGCTGATCAGTAGAATCTACTTGACCAGAAATTAATTCTGTTTTACTAGTTATTACAGTTTCTTGAGTTTTATTTTCCCAAACACCTGATGTACTATTGTAGATTAAAATATTATTATCAGCTACGCCAGTAATAACTACATTATGTAGCTCATCTAATTCATAACCATTATCTACTTTAACATAAATAGAACCTACAGTAGCATGTACTCTTTCTACGTAGCCGACAATAACACCATGGTTAGGAGCAGTTGGTTTTACAGTAGTGTAAGCACCGGCTGTAGATGCCGATAAATAAATTAATGATCCAGCAGTTAAACCAGATGTATTTAAACCGTTTACAGTGCCAAGAATAGTAATAAAACCTTCTGCACCAACAGCAATAGGCTCGGTAACCATACCTAATGTACCAGCAGAAGTTGCTTCAGAATCCGCTTTAGCTAGCTTTACAGCTACTCGATTACCTTGAGATCCAGAGATATACACTACCTGGCCATCAGTGAGGGCTACTCCTGAATCATTATATACACGAGCTAAGGTCTCTTGACCCATTTGTAAAGTAGAATTACCACCTTTAAGAGTTATTTGAGCTGTTCCATTACCATCATCCCATGTAATAAGCCCACCACCGGAGGTAGTACCAGCTAACTGTATACCAGTTAGAGTAGGTGTAGTGTTTGGTTGAACAGCAGTATCTGCTTTAGCGCCTTGTGCTGCAGATGCTCCACCGACATCAGTGTAAGTTAAGGCAACCGCGCCTGTGTAACCATTTACTGAGGATACAGCATCTGTGTTATCAATCTGTTCCCAAGTAGTACCGTTGAAAATAATCCAATCACCTGTTACCCAGTCAGTAATACCATCAATATTAGTATTACCTGCAACTGAAACTACATAATAGTGACCTTTAGATCCAGTACCAGACACAATGGTTGGGGTGTTTGTTGAAGCATTCCATGCTCCTTGATATGAAACACCACCTTTAATTGATGCAGGAATTTGAGCTAAGGGGACAGTACCGCCTGCGTCCAGTGTTGCAACACCGTTTGCTGAACCAGCATTCAATGTAGCAGCACTGCCCAACCCTAAATTAGTTCTAGCTGTAGATACATTGTTTAGATCGGAAAGATTATTTGCAATCTTTAATGAAGATGATAAAGTTGCAGCAGCATTTGCTTCACTTGTAGCTGCATTAGCTGCAGAAGTTGCAGCAGCAGAAGCGCTATTGGCAGCAGAAGTTGCGCTAGAAGAAGCTGATGAAGCACTATTAGTTGCAGATGTTGCGCTATTAGCAGCTGAGGTTGCTGAGGCAGCAGATGCGCTGGCACTTGAGGCAGAATTGCTTGCAGAAGTTGCAGCAGCAGAAGCGCTATTAGCAGCGTTTAATTCAGATGTATCAGCAGCAGCAGCACTTGCAGCAGCATTACTTTCTGAGGTAGCTGCGTTATTTTCACTTGTGGCTGCATTATTTTCAGATACTAAAGCAGCAGCCGCGCTTGTAGCCGCATTAGTTGCAGAAGTGCTAGCTTCAGAAGCTTTTGTGGTAGCGGTAGCTGCAGAAGCTGAAGCGGATGTAGCACTATTAGCTGCAGAAGTTGCGCTTGAGGCAGAAGCAGTTGCGCTGTTAGCTGAATTTGTTGCGCTAGTAGCGGATGCAGTCGCAGATGCACTGGCTTCAGAAGCCTTTGTAGTAGCGGTACTAGCAGATGTAGCCGATGATGTAGCACTATTAGCTGCAGAAGTTGCCGAAGCACTAGCCTCAGAAGCTTTTGTTGTGGCTGTAGTAGCCGAAGAAGCTGCACTATCAGCGGAATTTAAGGCTGCAGTAGCAGAAGTGCTAGCTTCACCAGCTTTTGTAGTAGCCGTAGTAGCTGAGTTAGCAGCAGAAGTTGCGCTATTAGCAGCTGCAGCAGCGCTTTCTGCGGAAAGATTTGAATAATTAACGGAATCGACTGAATCTAAGTTGTCGTATTCACCACCAGCAGAGATATTACCAGTTACACCTGGTTTTAATTCATATCCCATGACACCTCCTTAGATTAAACCGTTAGTATTAAAATTAATTTGTACGTTACCGCCAGAAGCTCTACGCCACTTTTCTTCTTTGTTAAGCGAGAATATATTTTCGTTAAACTTTTCTTTGTAACGCTGTTCCATTTTATCGTCAAATAAATAGGCACCTAAGTTATATAAACCACCCCAAAGTAGTAGTCTTTCATTTTGATCTCTTAACCAATTTGATACTTCATTACCAGTATAATATTTTGTTGTAACAGGTGTTGCGTAATTTTCAGCTTCTGTTAATGTTGCAAAACATTTTGTTACAGAATCTTTTGTAGAGAAGTATAATGGAGTATCTGTATTAATACCAGTAAGCGTTAAGTAAGGCTGATTTGCGTCAGATAAACCAATAATGTAGTTAATAGGTGCTACATTATATAATGCGTTTAAAGCAGGTAAACGCTTGTAATAATGAATTTCTAGTTGAGCACCAACAGCTAATTGAGGGTGTACAAAGATTTTCCCATCTTGCCACATCCAGTTATATACAGAATATTTTTCACTGTATAGGTCAAAGAAAGTACGTTTATCTGTAATTTCATTAAATACTTTACTTACGTTACTTGGGAAAGTAGAGTAGGATGTGCCAGTATTAGGTTGAGCTACTGTTCTTAAATAAATAAATTGTGTTAGATCTTCAGGAATAGCAAATGAGGTATATGCGTTACCATATGGAAGACCCATACTGTTTTCACCTACGTTGTCTTGGGCTGTAACAGTGTAAATAATTGTTTCTTCTAATGGAGGGATTCTAAGTAAGCGATAAGCTTCGTCAGCAGCATAAGCAAGGCAACTTTGGATTACGCTATCGGGGATAGTATTTACTTCAGGTTTATTACTCCAATCTCTTACTTTCGCCACAAGAGCGTCAAATCTAGGTGTTGCCATATTTAGTTCTCCTTATAGGGCTTTGATATTACTTGTTTTAAGTAATGGGTAATCAGTCTCAATAATTTGTTTTAGTCTTCTAAGGTTAGCAGGATGTTGCATAAACTCTGGGGAGTGAACATCAAGGCCATACTTAGTTAAAATATCAATACATACAATATCAGGTAAAATTGCAAATGATCTGTATTGGCGACCACTGTGAGAGAATGTATCTAGCTCTCTTTGTTGAGCAGCATATTCTTTATATGCTTCTACGTTTTGTTCTAATTGAAAATCCTTTTCATCAGCCTTTACTCTAAAGCTATGGGGATTATTATCTTGTGATAGGAAGTCCATGTGTCCTCTTATAATTAGTTTTTCATTGCGGCAACAAAAGCGCCGTCAACTGTATAACAACCATATTCATATAGTGCATTAGCACCAGTGTAAGCAGCTACTGTATCTGTAGTTACTGTAGTACCGTCAGTATATTTAGCCTCTGTAATTCTACCACGTACTACATTAGGTGCTCTGTACTCAGAACCAGCGTCTAGTGTATCGGCAGCAGTTGTAATAGATACAACATAATTATCAGGGATATATTTCTTAGTACCATCAGCAGCGGTAATTCTTAGAAATTCCATTGTATATCCTTTGAAATAAAAAGGGACAGGATTTCTCCTATCCCTTTTGGATTATAACCCTAAGGGTTAATTAAGCACCGGATAGACCGAAGATTAGACCAGCACCTTTTGGATTACGGCACTCTAGTGTACCCTCTTCAACGATCTGGCCGATGATAGAGTCACCAAGCTGACCTAGGTCAACTTCTTGTAGAGGACGTAGTGAAGCGTAGCTGAACCACATTGGGTCGTATAGCATAGCGGTGAAGTTAGCGTTGTTGTCTAGACCAGAAACAGCAGTATTAGAAATACCCATTACGTAGTTAGGAACAACCATGATGTCGCCAAAGTCAGACATGTAGATTTCTACAGATTGACGTAGCTTACCATCGGCGTCGATGTTACGACGAACGTTACCGTCGCCAGCGTTGCTTGAGCTAGAACCAGCTGACTGAGCCTTAGCGCTGAAAACGCGGCGGTTAGCGGGGGATAGCATTAGCTTGGTAGCCTTACCACCGTTTTCGTAGATAGCTTGCATTACGGTATCAACGTGTGATAGCTGTAGAGAAACCTTATCAGAGCTAGTTACGGTAGTGAAAGTACCAGCAATACCGCCACCCATGTTGGTAGGAGCAGTGTATTCACCAGGGGTGCCTAGTACGTTTAGAGCAGTAGCGGGGGTGGTAGTAGCAGCAGTGTAGTTAACCCATGCATTGTAACCACCGAAGGTACGAGTACCAGAACCGTTAGCGCTGTTCCAACCGTTAACTAGGTCGAATTCAACGTCACGGCGTAGTTCAGTACCACGCTTCTTGAGCTGATAAGCGTATTCGTCAGCAACACCAGCTTGATCAACAGCACGCTTGGTACCAGTTACGGTTACGGTCTTGCTGTTAATCTGGGTGTAGTTACCTAGACGAGTACGGAAGGGTTCTGCACCTTGGGCAGCGTTCTGAGTAGCGTAAGATACGCCTTCAGCAACAGCGCCAGAAGCAGGAGGAGTTAGTTCGTCTGTTTGCCATTCGTGGAAAACAGCGGTAGCTTTGGTTTTACCAATAGAGCTTAGGAAAGGAGTCTCATCGCGAGAGATCATTGAAATGAAATTCGCTAGGTCTTCTCTTTCGCCAGCATTTACGGAGTTACCAGTAGCGGTAGCGCTACGGGCAGCGGCCTTGGGACCGCCAGTACGGAAGCTATTTGCAGCCATGTTATATATATTCCTTAATAGTAAGATTGAATTAAAGTTTCTTGCTTACCGAAGAGATACGCTTGAGAAAGTCAAGCTCATCTTGTTTTGTACCAGCACCTGAAAGTACTTTAGCTCGGGTTTGAGATTCAGCATCACGTTGTTTCTGTGAAGCAGGAGTTCCCTTCTTAGAGGGTACCGACTTAACAGTAGGTAACGCTTTACGTTTCTCAGCACCTTTTTCTTTAGCAGTTTTTAGTTTACGATAATCATTAATGAATTTTACGATCGTAGGGTCATAAATGTTATCGAGCATTTGCTCAGGAATACCTTCTTTAAGAGCAAACTCACGGATACTCTTAGCAACTTTTTCAGAATAATCAGGAATTAAATCAACAATTTTGTCTTCATATTCTTTGAGTAGTTCTTGTCGTTGCTGTTCTTGTTGAGCTTGGATCTTTTCTACAACAGCTTTGGTTTGCTCTTCGCGCTTATTTCGAGCTTTCCAATATTTCTCTTGTACAGCTTCCCGTTGTTCTTTAAGTTCCCGTGCGGTGTACGTATCACCTTCATCACGAGCCTTATCAATTTCTTGAGATAGCTTATGGTATTCTTTAGCAAGGTCTGTTTCTACAGCGGTAAGTTCTTCGTGAATCACTTGACCGAGAGTTACAATCTCTTGCAGCTTTTCAGTACGTTCTGTTTCTAGTTGTTTCTTCAGTTCGCCTAGTTCGCGCCCCTTTTGAGATAGATGCTTATCAGTAGAATAACCCTTACGGATTTCTTCTAAGGTAACATACTCTGTTTTACCATCAATGGTTACAGGTACTTTATATTCCCAATCAATGTCTTCTTCTGAAGGTAGATCGCTAGTATCTTGGGTAGACGTATCATCCTCAACTTGCTCTTCCTCTTCGGATTCTTCTGATTCTTCTTCGTCATCTAGGTCGTTAGCAGGTTCCTCAGAGTTCTCTTGGGCTTCTTCTTCTTCCTCTGATTCGCCTGGACTTGGGACGTCTTCGTCTTCTTCTGGTAGAGATTCTTCGTTACCCAATCCAAGTAGCTTTGCAGCTGGTGAATTGCGGAGAATGTCATCAAGACTCTTTACTTCCAAGTCTGTACTATTGTACCCGTCATCGAAACTCTTGCTATCTACTTGAGACGCAGGAGTGTTGGTAGAGAGGTGATCAATATTAGTAATTGCCATAATCTTTTACCTATGTGTCCTATTATTGTGCCTTAGCAGCTTTAGCAGCTTCACGGGCTTGTTTCATTCTTTCAGCAAACTCTTGCTTACTTTCTACTGGCTCAATTAATTTTTGAGTTGCTTCAATAGCGCCTTGTAGGTTGACAAGGATTGGAGCATAGCGTTGAGCTAAACCAGTACCACCAGACTCGCCTGTACGAGCTAGTTCATTAATAACTTCTTCTCTTGAACGTACAAGAACGTCAAGTGCTTTTTCATACTTATTCATTAGTTTCCTCTGGCCCCTCTTGGGCTTGATCTTTATTTAGATATTTGATATTGTTACCAAATGTTTCAATTTGCATGAGTTTTTCTTTAACACTTCCTAATGCCATAGCAGTGTGATAAAGGTATTCACGCTCTTTAGCAGCATGTGGTTCTGTTTTTAACCACGTAACAAAAAGATCAGAAAGAATTTGGCTATAAGCATTACCAAAGAATTCTTCTCTTTCACGGGTTGCAAACATACCTTGTGCTAGTGCTACTTGTGCATCCCTAAAAGGTTCAACTTTTAGTTCTCCAGTAGCATAATCCATTCGAGGCTTTATTCTCTTCTCAAAGCCGTTTCGATATTTATCCATTATTTATTTCTATAGTTATAGAACATGGGGCCATCACTAGGTAAACTAGGAGCGGGACACCCATATACAATTAATTACATTTGTGTTTGCTCAGGAGCAGCAGCTGGTCCTTGAACTTGTGGCATAGGTGCTCCACCTTGTGGGCGAGAAGCATCAACACCAAGATCAGAGTTAATTACTGATTTAGCAATTTCAAGTAACTTAGTAATATCTGGCTGTGGAGGTAGCTCAACACCCTCTTTTGCAGCTTGAATATGTAGCTTAGCCCATTCCTGATAAGACTTATCAAGAGCAACCATAAGTTGTTTGGTGTTATCTTGAATAGCGTTCTTAGACTGAATATTGGTAAGATCAAGAGTAGCTTGTTGTTGTGCAAGCGTAAGCTTTTGAGCTTGTTCTTGTAGTTCTCTTTGTTTTTCTTCAGCTTTAATTTCAGCGTCACGAGACTTTTGAGCTTGATCTTTGAACTCGGGTTTAGTATAATCTACTAAATAGTCTAAAGGATCTAGGTCAAGAGCTTCAAGAGTTTTACAAGCAATCTTTACAGCAGCCTCTGGGTTAACTGCACCACCAGCACCAGCTTGTTTTAAGGCTGGTAATAGTTGTTGCCCAACCATACTCATTTTCTTAACAATATTACTATTACTATTTTCACCTACATCTACATCTACGTATAATAGTAGGTTAGACGGTAGTGTACCTGGATCAACTTCTTTAAACACATCGTTTTGATCGTAGTATTTAACTACTTTACCACGAAGCTTAGTACGCATTGTTTTATAAACACCTTCAATTAGGCGTTTAAACCCTGTCTCAGCAAATCTACGAGCCATAAATTGGATACGTATTTGTGCAGCAGACATAGCACGCTGCATCTTTTCTTCGGAGTTACCTGATACGTATAGTGTATCATTTAAACCTTGGGCAGCTTTAGACAAGCCAGTAGCTTGTTCTTTGTGCATCTGAAGCATTTCTAGTAAAGGCACAGTGCCAGTACTAATAGTGTCAGGAGTTAGAGCAGATACCGCAGTTTGAGGATTACCGTTTGTGGCAATAATCTGTTTAGGCTTCATGTTTTGAAGAGCACTAAAGTCAACTACGTTTGGATCAGCTAGTTTAGGTGAATAATTTGTTAGATAAACGTTTTCTACGAAACCACGAAGAATAGCTGTAGTAGCCATTGTAGATGGACGAATCATATCAGCAACAGATAAGCCAAAGAATTCGTGGGGAACTTCAAATGGGCATAGTGTAGCTAATGGGATTGAGTCACAGTCTTCTTCAAGAAGGATTGTAGAACCCGCAATAATAAAGTGTTTTAATTCTGCAATACCGTCACCGTCTCGGTCGCAACGTAGCCAACACTCAATAACAGTAATTTGTCGGTTAGCTTCTGAAGGGAATAGCTCCCTTGAATTTCCCCCTAGCCAGTACTCTTCACCGACTAGACGCTTTCGAGCAGATTGCTCTTCGGTGTACTTGGTAGCCCAATCGTAGCTACCATCTCCGATTGCGTCCCAGTCGATATTCTCTGCAATATCAGGGAAAAACTTGCGGACCTCAGAACGGGTCATATCAATCTGAATACCTACGAAGGCAGCATCATCAAGAGAGTGTGCATCGCGGGTAATACGGAAACATTCAGGGTGTACGTTCTTAATCAGAATACGTGTTTTGTTATGCTTCCGCTTTAAACGAACGTCTTTGTATACCATCTCATAGACGGCATTACCTTCTTCGTCTGTTCCTAATTCTTGTTCATACTCTAGTTCACCTACCACTTCTACATCTGAATCAGCAAGAAGAATATCTAGGTTATCTTGAGAAATACTTTCGTACTCTTCAAATGAGTAGTCGAAGTCTTCAATAAACTCCCAACGAACAATACTGTTTTTCCATAGTAAGGCAGACTTAACCCATGTATTAAGGATTTCCCATCCAGGGTTCTGTTTAAAAATAGCATAGTTAACTAAGTCAGAAGCTACTTTAGCTTGGTGGAAGTCAGTAGGAGTTTGACCAGCAGGAATAAATCGAGCTAGTTTATTATTATTGAACATTAGTTCAGCTAAGATTGCCGTATAACCTTCTACAGCTTCTACTGTATCAGAAGAAACAATCTGGGATACACCTTGTGGAGTAAGGTGGAATTGCGGCATCATGCCGTATTCATACGTAGCCTTCTGTCGCTCTCTTGCTAAGTCAGAAGAGTTTAAGAAGTCACCAACAGAGTTCATTACACCCTGTTCAATCATAGCTAGTAGTTCGTGATCACCTACAGGCTCACGATATCTACTTGAGAAATTTACAATCTCGGTTGCTTTAGTCATTGTTAACCTTTCATGGTTTCAATCAGTCAATCAGGCTAACAATAGCCAGTATAAGTTCCACATATTTTTAGTCAGCTGCTAGTGGGCAACAGCTTAGGACACAAGGACTAAATTTAATTAATGTCCTCGGATCGGTAGCGTACGACCGCTTTTATCTCCGATCTTCTCTGAGGGATTAACCTGTTTGTTAGGTTTTTGTTGCTTCAAGAATTGTTTAATTTCTTGAGTTTGTTTTTTGTCATTATAAAATGCTGTCATTACCATTTAACCTTATCTGCCCAATATGCTGCAGACAATGGTCCCTTATCAATGTTCTTTTTATGGCGAGCTTTAAAAGCCTCTCTACGCTTACGATACTCTTCAGACTCACCTTCTTTCTTAGGTGAGCCTTGAGTACCTTGCTCCCCAAAACGAATTGTCTTTACGGTGTCACCCTGTTTAGCTACAACGATGTGGCTTTTGGTAGGGTGGTCTGGTGTACGTTTAGGTTTATTGTACCCAGATACCCCAGCTCTTTCTAATCTAGAATCTTTTTCTTTCATAACCATGTACTTTCTTGTTGCACAAATGAACCCATCTTTTGTGAGAAAGGTACATTGTTAGTTGTCAATCTGTCACCATGAGTTCTGATTACTTCAAGAGCAATAGCTAAGGCAATTACTGTATCATCGTTATGACCAACAATAGCGTTTGTCTTACCAGCATCGTCAGCTACGTAGTTCATTAATTCACCAATAACAATCCTTGATGGAATCCAGATATCTTCTTGCTCAATAGCGTTCTTTAAGAAACCAATAATAGCGGGTTTACTAGCTGAAGTAGTTCTCCAACCAATACGTGTACCTTCTTCTTTAGATACATTAGCCATCTTAGTTTGGTAGTACATATTAACATAACCCATTTGAGTTAATCTGTTAAGTGTAGCAATACCCATAGAATTAGACTCAACGGCAAGTAAGGCGTTATTGTAATACCGGCCCAGATAGAATAACAGATCGCCAAACTGTGAGGGATCAATAGTGTTATTACGATATACGGCACATACTTCCCTATTTTTATTCATGACAATAGCCGTTGAGTAGTCTTTACCTACCCCTAAAGATACGTCAGCACCAATAGCAAAAGAGTCATCAAAGGTTGGGTACTTGTAAATTTCGATAGAACCTTTTGGTTTATCTTCCATCATAGAAGACTCGAAATTAAACTCCATACTCTTAAGTACAGGCTGAGGAACTAACGCAGAAAGTTTTTCAATGTTAAATACGTTTGAACCTGAGACAATAAAGGCTTCGTCAGGTGTTGCTGGATACTCTTGTCGGAATTTATCTTCACCACCTTCAGCGATCTTTAGTCTTCTCCAGTATAACTGATCATTATCTAAGTTATATCGAGTAACTAATACTTCTTCTTGCTCAATGCGCTCAAAATTCTCAGGAGCTTTCCTACGGTACTCCGGCATAAGAAACCATGGTACGAAAATCGGAATATACTCGTTCTCTCCAGCTACAGCACCCTTCCATAGTCTGTGGAATTCGTTACCTACACCGTTAGCAGTACTCTCTAGAATTACTTCGGTACCGTCCGCTTGAGAGATACCTTGGAATAAACCAGCAAGGATCTTTGCATCATGCGTCCAGAATGCTACTTCAGAAAGGTGAGCAATAGTTGGTGTTGTACCTCGGCCCGCTTCCGGAGAACCGGCAGTATAAAGCCTGTAACCCGAATCATTATGCTCAAACATAATTTCCTTAGCATTCGACTTCTTGAAAGTAGGTCTAAACTCTTCAGACATATTCGAAATAGTATTTCGAGACATACTGAATAAAGCATCAGACGTAGCCGTGTCGTGCGCCATGACGACTGATTTGTTGTAAGCATTGAAGTAACTTTTCCAGAAAACCCTAGCTGTAGTAAAGGTACTTAAACCCATCTGTCGGGCTTTAAGAATAATAGCTCTTACTTTACCAGTTTCTTTTAACTGTTTCTCTAAGGCATCATTTACAATCCTTTGTGCTTCATTAAACACAAAAGGTTGAAACCCTTTAGAGCTGTCTTTGGGTAGAATTTTAATTTGTTCTTTTGCGAATAACTCAAAGTTATCCTTATACTCGGCAAGCTTCTGTCGTTTCTTTAATTCGCGAAGCGCGTCGAGTTTTTGTTTATTTGTAATAGCCATATTTATGTGTCCTTATTAGAGAGTATAACCCAGATATATACTCATATAAGTGCGTTATCTCTACTATTAGGAACCGACTACTTAGTATTACTGTTTGGAAATGTATACTTGGGTATACGTTTATTTATAGAAATATATTGGGGTATTTTTATTAGCGAGAAGGTACTTGGGGATACTTTATTTGAGGTACCCCTCCTTGGGAATTAGGGAGTTTTAGTTTGGGAATTGTAGTGTGGGTATAGGTCTCTGTGTGTGTGAGAGAAAAAAAGGATTGTTTTCTTTCCTGAGTACCCTTGTCTGGTTTCGGACCCCCCCTTGGTTTCGTTTCGGGCTTGCTTGTTCGTGGTCGGTAGCTGCTGGTGCTAGCTGCTGGCTGCTCCCTTCCCTCAGCACCTTCTTGGAGACACATTGTGTTTGATGCTTTCTTGTTCTTTATCTTTGGTTCAATCTTCGTTGGTAGCACAGCGCTTGGTTTAGTCTTTGGTCTTTGGCCTCTGTACTATATCTCTACCTTGTCTGCTTTGGTTATCTACTTCCTCATCGCTCATCACAAGGAGATCTAAATGTACTACGTTTATTCAAAGAAGTCTGGTCGTCTGTTGTTCAAGACAACAAAGAAAGAAGAACTTAACCAATATCTACCTACTCTGGTTGATGTTGTTATGTACTAACAGCCTTCTGATAGGGTATTAGCAATAGTACTCTATCGGGGGACGCTGTTGTCCTATTCGCCATTTTCAAGGAGAAATACCATGGCACAAGTCAAGTCTGCTTTCATGTCTGCTGGTTACGCTGTCAAGGGTGATACTGTCACTGCAGCATACACTCAAGACGCTTCTCGTCTTATGGCTCTGTACATTGATGCAGAGAATAAGTTCATCTATGCTGTTGACGACAAACAAGTCATCCGTAAGATGTCTATCACACGAGATGTAGAGTATGCCCGTAAGCAGTTCCGCATTGCAAGGAAGCTTGTCGGTAAGCTGGTTCGCTTTGGTGTAACCAGTGGTTGGAACAGCAATGTCTGGTTCAACGAAGTTATTTCTGCTGAGTAATTTAACCTGATCAGTTCAAGGAGAAACAAATGATCAACCAACTCATCAAACACCTTCCCACAATTGACCCTGACAACATCAAAGAGTTTTTTGAAGAACGTGCAGGTATTAGGGAGTTCGATGGAGGTATGACTCGGGAACAAGCCGAACAACATGCCTTCAATGACACAATGGCTTACTTCTGTATTGCCAATCACATCAACCAAACCACTAACATCTGAAAGGAACCATCATGTCAAAGTACATTCTCCTCACACCTTTTGTCCCTGAATTCTTTGGAATCGAAACCTATGAAGAACTGTCTGAAGCTGTTGCCGAGTTTGGTTGTGGTCTGCTTATCAGTCGCTTTCCCAATGGAGATACTTCTTACTTTATTGTCTCTAATTCCAAAGACGCACTGATTCGTATGTGTGAGACTGTTGATCTTCCTGGTATTGTACTTGAGTACAGTGCTGTGTATGACCAAGCAGAAATCCTCCTCTAAGAGTCAACGAGTGGTACCTGAAAGGGCTACTGGATGGTACCACGAATTACTACAAGACAACAGCAGAGAGCTTAGTATATGGTTATCTACCAAACTAGATTTTCTGTATCGTTATAAGCAACAAACAAAGGAACAAACAAATGAAAAAGACGTATCAAGGTAACACTCCCGAATTGTATGAGCTGTTTGTTAGTGGTGAACAACTACAATTCCAAAAAGCACCATGGCTTGAATGGAAAGATATCCCTATTTGGAATGGTGAGCCTAATGACATCTACCGAGTAAGTAACAACCTATACACTTTCCGAGAAAAACCACAGGAAGTTGTGACTAAAGTGTACATGCACTACAATAGTATGGAAGAAATGGTTCAAAATAATGACTTCTATATGAAAATACCAATCAACTACATGTTTGATAAGCCTATAGGTATGAATGAACACCTAGAATTCACCTTTATCAACGGAAAACTCACCAGCGTAGAAATGAAAGGACCAGTAAAATGAAACTAACTAAACACCGTAGTACATTTAACCTAGAAATGTCCTCTGAAGACCTAATCTTCCTAGTAAATAACCTAGGAAGTGATCCTCAAACTACAGATGATCAAGAAAAGGTCACAGAAGTACTCAAAGAACTAACCAAATTCCAACAGTTTGCTATTAGTTTTGAGCAGTACATGCTTGAACAAGAAGCTCTTGCTGAAAGTCGTACTTCAATTATGACCTAAAGTGACAGAAATACCCACAAAATCGTCACCAAAAGACATCCTCTTGCGAGATACGCGGGAAATTGTTGTATTTGGGGATGGTTCTTGTGGGTGTACCAAAAGTTACAGTTAGTAAGTACCTACCTACCATACTTTGACTACAATCCCAATCCCTCAACTACATTCTTCAACCAAAAGTTAGTGAGCACCAACTTATGAAATACATCATCGACATCATCCAAATAGACACCAAACCTGAAGAGTACTTCAAACGTGAATCTTGGCCTTCAGAAGGCCTCTACCGAGTAAAAGACTCTGATGAGCTGTACCATGTCTACCGTTATGGTGTAAACTATATCAGTGATATCAGTCACTTTATTAAAACTGAATATGTAGAAAATCCAAAACCAACTGTAACCGAAGAACTATTCCTCAAGTCAC
>OGWO01000007.1_pt1 | contig 21080 bp, 20 predicted proteins | sample 1576001 | NCBI WGS metagenome assembly OGWO01 (sample SAMN07581522, study PRJEB24739) | freshwater metagenome | place: Singapore | collected 2015-01
GACTTTACACATGCAATGGAAGCAACGGGAGAAAGTCGATTTAATATACGAGAAAAGATTTTCGATAGTAGCATTCCAGAGTATAAGTGGGCAGATAATCATGATCAGAAATGTATTGACAAATTGACTAAACAATCTCCGTTATTAGTTGATACTGCTTTACTACAACAATGGGCAAACGATAAGAGATCATTTACCTCCATTGAGGAAGAATATGGGCTTAGTCGTGGTAACATTTCTACGGCATACTCGTTCTTCCAGATTAAACATACATACGATCAGGTAAGTACCGAAGCAAGAAAATTTTTAGATGATAAAGATAGATTCGCATTAGAATTTTCATTGTATTCTATGGAGAGGCTATCTTTGATATACTCAATTGCCCCAGGAACTGTCAAGAACTACGCAATCAAATATGGATTGGATACGACTGCTTGGGCAAATGGTGTTTCAAAATCTGAAACTGAAATGTATAATTTCGTAAAAGAATACTATCCTGATACGATACAATCATACAGAAAAGTTTTTGGCCCTAACGGACCCGAGTTAGATGTATATATTCCATCTCTTAATATGGGCATAGAATTTAACGGAGTGTACACACATTCTCATAAAGTTAAACAACCAGATTATCATAGAACTAAACATCTACGATATCGAGATAAGGGCATCCGATATATACAGATCTGGGAAGATGATTGGACATATAGAAATGAGAAGGTTAAAAATTTCCTTGTAAATGCTATAGGTAAAAATACTTATAGAGTTGGAGCAAGACTTACTAATGTAATTGAAATTTCCCAATCAGACTTTGATACATTTATTAACAAACATCATATGCAAGGTACAACAAACTGCAAGTATCGATATGCACTTGTTAAAGATGGAACTATTTTATCTGCAATAGGAATTAGAGATATCCCAATTAACAATCAGGACAAATATCATAAAGGATATGGAGTAGATTTAGCACGGTTTGCTAATACTAATGTATCGGGCGCCTTTACTAAATTAGTAAAACATGTGGAACGAACATTAGATTGTAACTATATCTTATCATTTGCAGATTTAGAAATTGTGAGCCCATTTGCTAATGTGTATTCTGCTAATGGGTTTACTTTAGTAAAAGAATTGTCACACGACTATAGATATTATAATAGTAAAACAAAAACTCGTGAGCATAAGTTTAATTGGCGTAAAGAAACATTTAAAAAGATGGGACTATCAATTAATGGTAAAACTGAATTTGATTTGGCAGACGAGTGGGGGTTATTGCGATGTTATGATAGTGGAAAATTGCTGTATATGAAAACCGTACATGATAGGATTATTAATAGAATCGTTACGCTTGATATGTAAACATAAATAGAAAAAGCACCCGAAGGTGCTTTTTAATGATACAACTTGTTGATTTACAACAAGTTTTTGCTATTAAATTTAGATGATATTCTTAATAGCAATTCTGCGATAAAACACGTTAGAATCCTTAGCTAGACCATCACTACCAACACTGGTTGGTACTGCGTATGGGTGAGCAACGATTCCGTATCTTTGCTTAAACGCGAGCTTCGGCTGGAAGCTGGAAGGATCAACAGCACGGAACAGTTGTAGTGGTTGATATGGAGCGTAGAACATACCAGCTTGGTAAGGGTTGTTGCCCTTATGACCAATCACTGCGTAATGCACGTTAGCACCACCATTAGCTAGGTAAGGATCAACGAACACTTTGAAGCGACCGTTTAGAATACCAGCAAAAGTAGTAGATGCTTCGTCGATGTTTTCAACACCTTGGATAGCAGGGTTGTAATCTAGTACACCAGCCATTGCAAGAGCAGATGCTACATCGCTTGAGCAGATGATGAAGTTACCACGACCTAGACGAGTTTGTTGAGCAATTACGTTAGCTTCTCGTTCCATTTGGAACATCAAACCCTTGAACTTCTCAACAGACCAACGACCACCAGCATCTTGATCCATGTCAAATACGCCAGGAGTTACACATGCTTGAGCACCAGGTTTAGCAGATACTGCAATAGTACGTACAATTTCGCGGTTAATTTCAGCAGTAATCTCAGTGGAGAGAATGTTGATAAGTTCCTGTTCAGCGTCAACACCATGTAGGGCCTTCAAGTCTTGAACAAGTTCAATACTGTATTCAGCCTTTAGAGCACGGGTCTTAGCTTCAACAGCCTTCTTCTCGATGGTTAGAGCCATCTCACCAAAAGAGCCGCCACCGGAAGTACCTAGTGCTTCGCCAGCAGCAGTGGGCATACCAGCGCCATAAGTGAAGTCAGTAGTGGGAGGGTTAACAGTGTCGTTTAGAACGGCAGGGTTAGTACCACGTTGGGTATCATCAGGGCCTTGGGTACCAGACTGAGATGCCTTATTACCAGAGAAGGTAGAGTCAGCTTCATTGTATAGAGCCTCAGTACCAGACTGGTTAGTGTAACGAGCCTTCATTGCGAAGATCAGGCCAGTAGGTTGGCTTAGAGGTTGTACGCCACACACATCATACGCGATGAGTTGGGGCATGGTACGACGCACTAGGCTAATCAGTACGGGATCATACTTAGCAATACCATTGGAGTCACCATAAGAACCAACAGAGTTGGCAGGTGCATCTTCGAATAGAGCCTGACGAGATTCGCGGTTAGCAATCTCTTGGTTTTCCAATAGGCGAGCGGTTACCTTACGACGATATTCGTCTTTAATAGGTGCTAGACCATCTACGTCTAGAATACTTGCCCACTTTTCGGTTAATGATTTAGTTGTCATTTTATTTCCTTGTTAATTAAAAATTGACTGATGTTTAGTTATTTACGCAAATTCGCATTCTTGTATTAATTAACTATATTGTTATTTAGTTAATGCTTTTAGATATGCAGCCATTGCTGGATCAATTTGCTTTTCCTCTACAATCGGTTCATGGCTTTCTACAATAGCTTCTGTACGAACCAATTCTTCGGTTAGTTGCGACTTAGCAGTTTGACGTTGACTACGTTGTTCGAAGAATGAAGTTTTAACGATGGAGACTTTCTTCTGGAAAGTATCAGCATCTACAAACTCAAAATCTTCTACAAGAGTTTTCAACTTTTCTGCATCTAGGTCAGTAAGCCCTTTTACAGACTCTTCAATAATCTCAGCACGTTCATATACCTCAACTTGTTCCTGTAGCTTACGAACCTTACCTACAACAGTAGATAGAGTTTCTTCGACTTCAGCCTTTTCGTTAACTACTTTCTGAAATAGATCAACCTTGTCAGTTGGTACTTCTAGATAGTGTTGCTCGAAAACTTGTTTGAGCGCACCCATAAATGATTCTGTCAATTCTGACTTGATGCCTGTTTCCAGTGCAACCTTATTATCTTGTTTCCACTCCTCAGCTAGGAAGCCAAGGTATCCATCAATCTTATCACTTAGATCTTCTTGAACTTGCTGGGTACGTTGTGCCAGCTTGTCTTCGAATTGTTGTTCAAGTTTGGCTACAGTGGCATTTTGCTCTTCTTGTAGCGTTTGCTTGAATTGAGCTACCTGATCTTTAACGGCAGCTTCAAAAATTGTTTGTGCTTTTAGTTTGAATTCTTCACTGAATTCTTCGCTTAGAAGATCTGATAGAGAACCAACTTGAACGGATTCTTTTACATCCTTCTTGTCGTCGTCCTCTTCTGTTTCATCAGAGTCGTCTTTATCATCCTCTTCCTCGTCTTTAGTAACTAGATCAGGATTCATAGGATTATCAATTGACACAGCAGGTTCGTCATCTACACTGTCAGCATCTTCTTTGTCTTCAGCATCATCTTCTTCCTTTTTATTGGCTTCTAACAGTGCTTTGATCTGTTCTTCTAATGTCATTTCAATTATTCCTTTATATTTGGTAGCTTAGTTAATGCAGTTATACTTATTTACGTATGTTAGAAATCTTGTTAATGAATGCTTCAAACACTTGTAATTTTGCTTCTTCTAATTTAGAGAAAGAAGTCTTCTTAATTACATTCTGAGCATCCACTAGATCTTTTTCAACAAGAATTCCGTTAGCGAAAATATATTCTCGTTCTTCCATCAGATGTTGAACGAATGCATCCCCAACGCTGGGATCGGTGACGATATCTGCAGCAACTCTCAGGTTAAAGTCATCGCCTACATATGACACATCACCACGTTTTGAAACAGAACCAACACCCCGAGAAGAAACCCCAATATTTACACCATCACATAATAGTGCTTCAACTACTTTACCGAGTGGTGTACTCAGCACCTTAGCTTTGCCATAGTAATGATTACCATCAGGTGTTAACTCAGTTGTAAGAATACATGCACGCTCAGGATCTACAGTTAATCTGCCAGGTGGATGATTAAGCTCCCCCATTGCACGATTAGTCTTAACATATTCGGTTACATATTCCTTTACTGCTTTATCCATACCCTTCTTAGAATAAATTCTATTGTTTTTATTCTTAGAAGAATGCATTAGGAATGGACCAGTAATGTACATTCTCTTTTCGCCATCGACGGTAGATTCTGTTAAAATCTTATGATCAATGCTTTTATCTATAATTAATTTCATACTTCAACCCCCTGTTCAGGACGGAACTTAGGTTTGAATCCTTTTAGCTTCAGCATGCGAACAAACATAGTTCCCTTACCGGTCAACTGAACAACAATGTCGGAAGTGTTTTCTGTAGGATCTGCACCAAATTCCATCATATAACCAACAGTGTTTTCAAACATGTTGCTAATTAATACGCTGTTACGAGTGATTGTTGCTTCAGCGTTGTTTGCTAATCCAACATCTACTGTGCCTAGGTTAACGGTAACAGTTTCTCCACTCAGTACCTCGTTAGACTTTAGCAAGTCCACATCTAGATCAATTGTTACACTGGCAGTAGACGCAGCATCGTTTACAATCTTAACAACTGCCTCGATGTGTGTTAGCTTTAGAATTGTTTTAGTTATTGCCATTTAATATCCCTGCTACCTGTTTAAAGTTATCGTAACTAGCAGACATGTATGTTTCTAGTTCTGTGGTATCCATGTTCAATGTATTTAGTCTGCTAATAAATTGTTCAGAAATAAGTACAGACGTTCCATCAAGCAATTTAAATGGAATTTTACCCAAGAATAATTCATTTAATTTATACTTAACAACATATGAGTTAAGCGTAAATGAATCATTCTCGATCATTTCACATATATGTTTATAGTGATGTTGGGATATCTTTTGTCCACCATCAAAAATAACACTAGCTAATCGTTTACTGTCCATTTTTCTTTAAAAATGAGGTTGCTACTTGTTTACGAGTGTCATTAATCTTGTCAGTTACTCGTTCCTGCATGTTGTATTTAAACAACGATTTTGCCTCAGATAGGTTATTGTTCAAAATCGCTTTAATAAGATCTGTAGACTTGGTACCCATTTATTCACCTTGTTCTGGTTGCTGCTGTTGTTGCACCATTGCTTGCATTTGTTGAATCTCAGCACTCATCGATTCAATTTCCTCATCACTCAATCTAAGGATTTTCTTACTGACAAATGACTGTGAGTAATACTGTCCAACAAGTGGAGAAATCTGTTCTACCATTTGTAATCTGCTACTGAGAATTTCATTTTCCTTTAGTTCTGCAAAGTAATTATCCCTAGCAAACGTAACAGTTAACTTAGATCTAATAAATTCCCAATCTTCGGGCGAGATAATGCCTTTAAGAATTAACTGCACTCGTAATGCTTGGAGGATTATTTCTGCAAACTTTGTACGTAATCGATCAATAAATTTACTAAACTTAACTTCATCGCGAGTAATTTCATTAGTTCTACCGAGACTAAAATTCATATCTTGGCGTAAACGCGAAATTGGAATATTAAGTGCGTTATACAACTTATTTAAGAAGTACGTCACATTGTCCATCTGACCAGTAATGTTTTCAGATGGAAGAGTTGTAATTTCGGTAGATCTTCCATTAGCTCGACGTGGGAGCCAATAGTCTTCTATAAAAGTAGTGTGATTACGCGAATCGCTAATCTCCCCAGAAGAGGAGTTGTACACGACCTTATTTTTATACTTGTTCATAATCTCTTGCATGTACTGGTCAGCCTTTTGTTTTGGCATATCAGCAATGTCGATGTAGAACACTCTGCGAGCAGGGGCCCTAGAGAGTGTATAAATTAAGGCAGCATCTTCCATGTACCTAAGTTGGTTTGCAGGCTTGATTGCTTTGTGTAGGTACGAAATAATGCTGTTGTACTCGTCAGTTAACCCAGAGGTACTAGAGACAATGGTATCAGGGGATAGTTTTATACCAGTAGCTGCTGAGCTACTAGAGTTACCCTGTTCTGTGTACAAGAAATACTCCTCTGTGCCTACAACTACGTCTGCTCCACCGGAATTCTTTTTACGAATGATGTCACGAACTTTCTTAACCTTGCGAGTGTCGAGGTAACGAATTTCTTGAATTCCGATTGCTAGATTTTGTTCATCGACAATTACTTGTCCATACTGTCTACCATCTACATACCAGTTACGAAAAATATCATGACCATTTTCATGTAGTTTTAGGAGAGTTGTAACCGTATTAAACTCTTGAGTAATTACATCTCTAATTTTTTGCGGCAATTCTGGGACTTCTTGTATATCAAGGGAAACTGGAGGTTTCCCTTCTTCAATTACAATTGCCTCGTTAACAATATCTTCGATTGCATTATCGATCTCCGGGGTCATTGCTAGAGATCGATATTTATTAATTAAGTCAACTTCATTCGTTAATCTTTTATTAAGATCAAGATAATATCCAACTGCTCCCCCAGAAGCAGTGATTTCATTCTCAATTGCACCATCATCATTTCGTGGAGGTGTTAGCGCAGGCTGCTGTTGCTTCCTGCGAATCTCAAATCCAAAAATGTTATAATTGAATGAAGCCATTATTACCTTAAATTTAAGCGTTTACGTTAGACTCAGTGAAATAGTTGTACACGAATGTACAAGTAAAGATCTCAACCTGTGCATTGTTCTCAAAGTCTAATTCGATTGGGCTTACCTGAATAGGCATAGCATCAATTAGTTTAATTGACTTCAATACGTCACCATTACGACTAAGTTGTTTAACGACTAAATCTTTTTGGTATAGTGCAGGCTGAATAACACCAGTATTGTTATCAATATTGTTGATACCGTGCGACCATCTGGTTAAAGCATCTCGCACTAAGAAGTTTTCGTTATACACAACAACCGTCCATGGGTCGAACGTCCGTTCGCCTGCTACGTTAATCGATCTACCTTGATAAAATACTGGAATTGGATTTACATTGCTTGCAGGCAATTGTGCTGCTTTACAATGAAATGTTCCCAGTCCTACAGCAGCAGCGCCACCAGTTACAAATGCTGGAAAATCCAATTCAACTCTAAAAGAATTTGGTCGAACTAATCCATTTACTACGGATGCTCGAAATCCTGAAATATCTGCCATTTTTATATTACTCCTAACTATGTAGTTATTTAAGGGGGGTTTAACACCCCTTATATTATTTTAATTTATAGTTCGATTTCAACGAAGTTAGCTGATGTTCTGGTTGCGATAAAATTCAAATTAATGAACCTAATTGCACGAACAGGCTTAATGAAGATATTTGCCCGCAATTCGCCGGCATCAATTGTGTCAGGTGTATTTACACTAGCACCAACATCAACGTAAAAGTCAGTAATACCTTGGCGACCTTTTATATCACGTAATAGTGGAGTAATTAGTCCAGCAAACAATTGACGAGTCAATTCCGTGTTCTGTTCAAACAGGAAATACTTAGCAGATTGAGCAATAGTGCGTTCTAGGTATACAAACAGTCGGCGCACGTTTAGAGCATCAAATGCACTTGGACGGCGTAACATTGTCTTATCACCAAACAACACTGTACCTTCACCTGGAAAGCTAACAACTGGGTTAATATTACGTTTAAACAATTCATCACGAGCAGGCTTATCTGGATTGAATGCAAGACGGGTTACATTCTTAATCTGACCACGATTTAGACCAGCTGGACTAAACCATGTTTCTGCTGTATAATCTGTACGAGCACATAGACCAGCAATATCAGCGTTTAGAGGAATCCAACGATATACATCATTGTATTTGTCATATTGATATTTATATCCAGTATCAGCAAAACCGTAAGAACTAGAAACATTGACAGTGTCGTACCAATCAATGATTGCTTCTAGTGATTCAGATGTATCGCCGATAATTGGTTTACCATCAGGATCGCATGGGCTGAGGAACGCTACACAATCTAGGCGAGTTTCAGCAAGATTCTGTAACACATATTTGGAGACATCTGCGTTAACTTTACCAGTTACGATAAGGTTAACATCAGTCTTATCTGTATCCTTGAAAAGATCGTAAGCAAGTTTAATTTCTCCATCAGTAGCAGCATCCCCATCGACACCCCCAGTTAAGGAACGTGTAATTGGTTTCTTAAATGATTTAAATGTTGTAGCAGCTACTACTACCCCGCCCATATCAGTACCGGTGGTTGTTAAATCTGCGGTATCGGGGTGATCCATCCACCACACATAGTTGCTAGCATTCAGAACGGTTTTGTAATACCCAGACGTGCCATCAAACTTTACAGCATTGCTTGCTTTAGAGATGTTGTCGAATGTTTGTAGCAGAGTGTTAGGTACGCCTGTAAACAGACCATCCTCATCTACGATGACGACATGCATGCCATCACCGGATGCTCCCATGCTAACTGCTTTGTTGCTATCAACAGGCGCGCCAGAGAAATATTGGTAGTATTCCCACTTAGCAGTAGCAGTTAGGCCTGTACCAGTAACTCCGGCAACGCTGTCGAGTGTTAGGCTAGTGTCTGACGCAATTGCCGTTACTTGTTTGGTAATCGTAGTTCCACTTACTGTAACAACTACATAAGATCCAACAGTGGTTTCGGTTGTAAACGCAGTACCTGTACCCGTTACAGTAGCACTAGCAGCAGCAACAGCAACTGTCCCGGTAAGCGTGCTACTAAATGTTGCGGCATCACAAGCACTAACTTTAATAGAGTTGCCAATTGCGCCTGGGTACTTAGCAGCGAACATGCCAACACTCGCCTCACCATTACTATACGAAGCGTCATACACTGCTTCATTACCAATCTTAATGGCAGTTCCCGATGTTACAGCATTCTTCTGACCAACAGTGCTCACACGAACAACCTTTAGATTATTTGAGTAATCTAAGAAATTCTTTGCACTGAAGAATGATGCGAAGGTAGTGTTAGTTGGCGTACCGAAACGAGAGACCAATACTGCCTCATTAGTTACTTGGGTAATATCATTTACAGGGCCCCAGATAAATTCTCCCGCGAATACGCAAGATGATGTATTTGTACCTGTAACGGTTGTAGTAAGATCAATTTCCCGTACATTCACTGCGGGAGATAAATTTGTTGCCATATTAAATGTGCCTTTCTGGATTAATGTATTCGAATCTATCATATATTTAACACAGAATGAATTCTTGTTTAAATAGTTGAAGACTAACTAAAATATTTAAACAATGAATCAGTCATATCGTGGATATAAAGGGAATCCTAACTTAAAACAGTTGGGGGAAGAAATCCAATTTACGGGACATCAAGCACTAGAAATTGCTAAGTGTTCCAGAGATCCAATATATTTCTTAGAGACATATGGCAAGATTGTTGCTATAGGTAAAGGAGTAGTACCATTTAAACTATTCTCCTACCAGAAACGATTCATTAAAGCAATTACAGAAAACAGAAAAGTAATTGGTAAGATCGGCAGGCAGATGGGAAAATCTACCATTGTTGCCGGATACTATGCGTGGTTCTGCTTATTCAATCCAAATACAACGTCTGCTTTGTTAGCAAACAAGTTAGCGGTTGCTAAAGAGATTTTTGGGAGAGTTCAGTTTATTATTGAGAACTGCCCAAAATGGTTACAACAAGGTATATGTGAATGGAATAAAACTTCTCTTGAACTAGAGAATGGTGCGAGAGTATTTTGTTCAGCAACATCCCCTAGCGCGGTTCGTGGCTTCTCTGTCGATAACATTTTCTGTGATGAATTTGCACACTTAAGCACTAATTTAGCCGACGAGTTTATTGCCTCTGTGTTTCCCACATTATCTAGCTCAGATACATCCAAACTAATTATTGTATCCACGCCTAAAGGCATGAACCACTTCTACGCAATATGGGACGAGGCTGAGAAGGGAATAAATGGGTTTTATACAGTATCTGCTGAGTGGCACGAGAACCCCAATAGAGATGAAAAGTGGTTAGCTAGTCAGTTAAAAGAATTGGGACAATTAAAATTTAACCAGGAAGTGATGTGCGACTTCCTACAAAGTGGTAGTACCCTAGTATCTATTCCCAAACTTAGGAATCAAGTTAAACTTACACCAGTAATGTTGATGGTCGATGGATCTCTGCGCAGATTTGTTGATCCTATCAAGGGACATTCATATGTTATACTAGTCGATACTGCTAGGGGTAAAGACTTAGACTACTCTGCATTTGTTGTAATTGATATTTCAGTTATGCCATACAAAGTTGTATGCACATATAGGAATAATCAAGTACAGACATTAGTGTATCCAGAAATTATTATGACTGTTGGTCTTGCGTACAACAATGCATTTGCACTTATTGAAGTTAACGATCTCGGTCAACAAGTTGCTGATATTCTATACTACGATTTGGAGTATGAGAATGTTTATATGAGTAGACAAGAAGATATTAAAGAGGGTAGTAGTAGGGGGACAATACCAGGATTCCGTACAACTAAGAAAACTAAGTCTCTGGGCTGCAACATGTTAAAAGACTTAATTGACAATGATCAATTAGATATTAGCGATGAGCAGATTATAAACGAATTGATATCATTTGTGCGCGTAGGTAACACGTATAAAGCAGAAGAGGGTAAACATGATGACTTAGCAATGTGCCTTGTTATGTTCGGATACCTTGTCACAATGCCAGTATTCACGAACCTGTTTGATTTTAACCTACGAGAAAAATTCTTTGCACAACAACTACTAGAGGTCGAGCAACAGATGTTACCTCTAGGGTTTCTGAGTACTGGGCACGAAGAAATAGTAGAGCAAAAAAACCCCAGCAACAGAGGCTGGGTAGAAAATGAGGGATATTGGAATTTTTAATTCCCTCACGGAGTCTGATTATTTAGTGTTGCTTGTAATCGAGTTACTTCTTGAGTCAGAGACGTAACTTCTGAATGAAGTTTCTGATTCTCTACAGTTAGATTTCTCAATTCCTGGTGTAACGAAATAATAGTTGTCTGTAAACTATTTAATTCAGTTGTTAGAATTTTATTCTGAGCAGATAGTCTCTCTAACTCATCATGCATCATCTTAATAACAGAACTTTCTGCAGAAGATTCTCTCCATCCAGTTAATACCTTCTGTAGGCCAAAAACTAGACCAACTAACCCAACTGAGATGGCAGTTGCATATTCTACAATTTTAGGTGTGTCCAACATGATGAGTATTGTTCTTTCTTCTCTCCCTCCACACATTAGGCGATGGCAACGATAGCATGTTCCATACCTCTGCGAAGATAGGCAATAAAATAAAAAAATCTGTTACATTTACTGTAGTTGGATCAAACACAACGAAGCTAAGGAATACGTAGTTCCATCCCCATAGCCCAGCAACGCTGGTAAATCTTCGTATATATTTTGAAATCCTAAATGCAATTCCATATAGATTAATTAGGGAGTATGATACAAAAAAGATGCCCCATACTATTGGATTAGCAATCTCATACATACTCGTATAATCATTTGAGTCTGTTACAAAAAATATACCAAAACATAATAGCAAAGCACTTATGCCAAGAAAAAGAGAAGTCTCTCCACTCCTCTTTGATAACATGTATGCAATGCTAAATTTTGTTACTTCACGGTTATTCATGATGTTTGCCTCTAATTATAGTTACACAAATTTATAAAAATCTGTTAAACGCTTCAACGAAGTTGCTACCAATGGATGTAAATCCATCTTAAGTCTTACATCTTCTCCACGTTCGTTTATGCTAGAATTTCTTCTAACAACTTCGGTTAACTCATCCGAAGTAAAATCATATAAATCTTGAAGACCTTTCTTCAAGATGTTTATTGATGCATTTAAGTCCCTATCATGTTCTGTTCCACATGAACTACATTTCCAAGTTCTTACGTCAAGTCCAAATGAACTCTTAGTACCACAATGACTGCATGTCTTTGAACTTGCAAAGAAACGATCAACTTTATGAAAAGTTCTTCCATAGAAGTTACTTTTATAAGCTATTTGACTCACTAAAGTTGAAAGTCCAGCATCAGATGCAGACTTTCCAAACAACTTCTTCATCCCAGCTATGTTTAGATTCTCCATACAAATAGTATCAAAATTGTTTACTAACCATGAACTAATCTGATGGTGATACCAGGCTCTCTGCCTCGAAACTTTTTGATGTAGTCTTGCAACTTTTAATCGTTGCTTTTCATATCGTTTGCTACCTTTAACCTTACGACTTAAATGCTTTTGATTCCTAGCTAGTTTAGTTTGTTTTTTGCATTGTGCTATTATATGCGTTTCTAGCAGCTATAGCAATTTTAGAGCTAGTTCCAACATATTTTATATTTTTTAGTTTATAAAATTCGTTCTTATCAATTAATACATTTGTATTGGATTCAATATCATACGCAGAAACTTTATCTACACCACATCGTTTACTATTTTTGCTTATTTTATCTCTAGTTTCTTGACTAACTGAATGTCCTTTTAGCGTTGCTGATGTTTTATTTTTTGTTCATCTGTTAGCCAGTTTGGCTTTGCTTCATCGCCTGCTTTAATACCCCAAAGTGCTTGTCCCATTTTATGTGTCCTTTAAATGTTGGATTAGTTGTTTATTATTTAAGAAGATGTGCTACAACACGTTTTCAGCTCTGGTAGTAGTCTGTGTATTACTTTCAAATTTAAACCTGTTGTAGCGTGATTTAAACGTGTTGTAGGAGTATTATTTTAGAGCCTTCAAACCAACAGCAGCATCTTCGTAATCATTGTACTCTTGTACGTTGATTACTTCTTTACCCTTATACTGCTTTACAACGTAATATTCGCCACTACGTTCAATGTTAATCTTAGTACCATCGGGGCCTTCGGTTGTGAATAACACGTTGGCATTTTCAGATTCTGTTACAGATTCTTCCATTGCCTTTTTAGTAGCAATAGCGTACATAACAGATTCCCATTTTTCACCATATCGTTTCTGAAGTTCTCGAGAGTTCTTCTTCATTGCTAAAACAATTTCTTCACGTTTATCTTTTTGTGCATCTGTCATCTCACCTTCATATAAAGAGAGACTTTCAGCAACAGTTTCTTCAAACACTACAATGCATGTTTTATTAAAGTGTTCTTCTACTAGAGATTCAACTTCTGAAATATCTTCAACAATTACCTTCTGCAAGGATCCATCTGATAGAATAGCGATACACTTGTGTTCATCTACCTGAGTTTTATCACGAGTTGGATGTTTCTCAGGTTCCTCATATTCTTCCTCATCTGATAGTGAAGGAGAGTTTTCAATTCCGTTAGTCACCTTGCCTTTATCAGTAGATACAGGAGCAACTGTGTCACTTGCCGTAACTGGTTCCATCTCAGTGTGAGTATCCATTGATAGGAGCAGGTCCTTGTTCTTATCAGCATACTCGAATAGAGCAAATTTCTTATACAATGGAATATCTGCAGACTCTACGAATATTTTAATATCCGATAAAGTCTTACACGTTCCTTTAGCAGAGTTGACGAGTTTAGCAAATAGCTGTTCATCACTCTCCTTTAAAATATCTTTAATGTTTAACATATTATTTGTCACCTAGGAACAATTCATGTTTCTGATTAATTGCTTTTGCAATTGATGGAGCAATATCTTTAAAGTCTGGGTGATTAGGGCCCAGATCTTCATTACTTTTATCCATGAACTGATTCGTAGCAGGATGGAACTGAAACACTGCACCATCAGACTTACGATGAACTGTAAACAATGGGCCATCCTTTATATGATCATCATAACGACATTTACGGTTACCCTCGTCTGCCCATGCTGTACACCATTCAGTAGGGAATGCGCCAGGATTCTTTGAGGAACCAGAATACATCTTAATTGACGTATCTTTATCCTTCAGATGGAAGATTTTAACCTTGTCGTCTTCATACACTAGCTCATGTTTACCTGGAATATCATTACTATCTTTCAACTGAGAGCGTAGTTCTGCTTTAGTCGTAGCAGTGCCCTCATGTGGAGCAGTAGCAGCACGAATCTCAGAAATCTTAGAGTAGCGGTTAATATCCCGACCCTCGACTGGAAGTTTACTCTTGTACTTGTCAAAGTTGGTTAGTGCTTCATGTACACGAGAAGTATCCTCTTGACGGAATCCACCATTGTGATAGTTCTTGACAATCCAAGGAGTATATGCTTTGGATTTAGTGGGATCAGCATTAGCTGCTAAGAAGTCGATCACATCACCTGCCTTACGATGAGCAGCATACGTGTCGTGTGAAGTGTTAACTTCAGGGTATTTAGATTTTAAAAAGTCGATGCGATCTTCCATAAGTACGTCCTCTGATAGAACCATTGTCGATTCCGTCAGCATTGTAACATACGCTTGTGAAATTTTGTCGTATGGGGTCATAATAAGTTTCTCCAAAATAAATTTGTGTATTTAGTTATTTAGTCAATTATGGTACTGTTGGTAGATGACGGTACATATTCACCGAATTTGGAAACATGGTGCGTTAACATTCCAGGTTCGCTACTATCAACAATATGCGTCGTTGAACCATAAGCATGCTTAGTTTTAACAGTAAACATGGTAGGAGACATTCTAGTAACCACTGCGTTTAAATTCTCAGGGTTTGATCTCAGATGTTTTTCATAATGCGCAGATGCATTCTCAGGAGTCAGTGTAGTTTTGAACACATGAGATTTAGAATCAGTGTATGTTTTATGCCCAACAAATGATGGCTCCTTATTCTTGATTGTCTGGAAGTGAGCAACTCGCTTCATCAAGTTAATAGGAGTCGTTGTTGGATACTTTTTACTAAGGATCGCTTCTTGATCTTTAGTTGGAGCATCTCCATGATACTCAACTACGTTCCCAGCAGCGTTGGTTTGATTTAATGCAACTTTTAGAGTAGCAACATGTTTACCTTCATGTAATAGATGGTAAACGTCACGAGTAGTCTGTCCTATACCACCATAACCATCTGGGTACTCTTCAGTTAACTTACCTTTATATTCTTTCTCAAGAGGCTCTTTCTCATATGTATCATTAACCAATGCAGTATATTTAGATTCTAAACTGCCCATTATACCTTCTTTAGAATCAGATTTGACTCCATCCATATACTCAAACCCGGTTTTAGAATGTGGATATAGAGTATGCATTACTGGGTGCCATGTAGCATGATATGTTGTCTTATTGCTATACGGTGAGCGAATAAAATTTATTGTTGTGACTGGATCACCAGTCACAACATCCACTGCTAAGCTCGATTTATCATCAATCTTTTTAATTTTAAACATTTACATTTCCTCCAAATCTTATTTCTTAATGCGTTTAGATGCAGTAGCAGCAACTTCTGCATTAGAATCGTTTGATAGAATTTTCAATGTTCTATCGGAGGTGTTTTTGTGCGCGGCAACAAGTGCCCGAACATGATCCATACTGGAAGTTGCAAGAGAATGTAAAACTGAAGGAGGGGCATATAGGCTACTCACAATTGCGCCATGTAGGCGAGGGTTAGATGATAGGGTTGTAAAAGGGGTAAGCGACACTTTTTGATGTGCTAACAGCTTAGCTTTATTGTGAAAGTTAATGTTGCTATTAATTAGTTTTTCATGATTCTGGTGAGTGAATACTTCGTTAGAATTCTCATTAATATGAGTTGCTACCTTATCGGGATGAGCATCGATTAGTTTATCGATATGAGAAGATTTAAGTGCGCGGGACTTCATAAAGTTATCAACATCAGTATCCCCATATAACTTATTATCTAACATGTAATCAATGTCAACTGGTTTAATTCTCCTAGAGTTCATTGCTGCTGAGGATGACGAAATAACATTTGGAGCAGCTTTAACTAATTGTTCGAAGTGGTCTCGCGATAGTTTTGGATGAATAGCAAGTTGTTGAATACCATAATCGCTAGCCTCAAGAGACTTCCCGAGAGACTTAATAACATGAGAAATATCATCAGTCCCAACATCTTCCCGATCCAACAGTTTACGATAATCTACTCCACGTAACTTGGCAGGCGTATTATCTAGAATATGAGCAACAGCATCTTTATGAGTATGTGGATTGCTTAGTAGTGATACTCTATCGCCAGAATCATTGCTATTTGCCAATTGCATTGCAACATGTCGTTGGCTGGTAGCTGCTGTTTTAGCTAATGTTGTATGTAGTTCTGGATCCGTTAACGAATCATTAATTACATGACGGGGTAGCTCGATAGTTTTATCTTTAATTGCAGATAATATGTTGTTTCTATGTAATGGCATTGCTTGCCATGCTTGAGTTACATGATCAGAATCTGCTAGAGGGTGAGCAAGTGCATCTAATACTGGGGTAGCAGTGTAATTATCCGGCTTAGTATACTTAGAAATAATCTTATGTAGCCCGTCTTTATCAATAGACTTATGGTTAACATCTACTTCCATACCAGCATCTATTACTGAGTGTAACTGTGGAGTGGTTAAGTGGGGGTTTTTATGGACATATGGAAGAGTTTCTCCAATTCGTTTTTCTCTACTGTATTTGTCCTGTACCTTAATTGGAGTTAGTGCTTGTTGAAAATCAGCATCACTTAGTACATGAGTAGTCGCAATATGTCGGGCAGTTTCCGCGTTAACTCGTGTTGTGTATTCTAGTTTATTAATCTGACCGTATGGTACATCATACCCACTAGGAGTCGAATCCAGCATTCTATCATTCTCGTCATATAGTGCTTTCAACTTGCCATCACTATGTGGAGGTGGTGCAGAGTCCCATTCTTTCAATTGTGCGGAAGGTTCAATATTACCCTCTAGTGAATGGGTATGTTTGATAAATCTATCAATCTGTTCTTTATATGGAGAAAATTTCTCATTATTAGGCTTAATTGGATGATCGTTTTTATCCATAAACTGATTGGATTGATGATGCATCTGTCCAACTTCACCGTTCGGTAGGTGGATTACGTACTTCCCACCTTTATGAGTGTTAAACGCATTTGCACCCTCTGATGCTGTACACCAACGAGTTTGAGCAATTTTACCATTAGGTCCATAGTTATGAGTTGATACCCTAGCATTGGGAACCTTTACTCCATAAATATCGCCTTCTCGGAATACTTCTTCCATTGGAGCAGTTGATTCATTTTCGACAGCCTTTCGACTGGCCACCACACCTTTACCAATTGCTACATGATCTGCTAATTCATCTAGGCTCTTAACTGCTCCGAGATCATGTACATTAATTAATGGACGAGCTTCATGAAACGCAGAAACCTGTTTCTTTAAATCTTTGTGGTCACTTAGGGAGAATTCTTTGTTCTTGTATCTATTAACTAACCACTGAGTGTATTCCTTGTTAGGTGTAGGATCAATCTTAGATGCAATATGATCAACGATACCATCGCTGCTTAGTTTAGAGGCTGCTGGATCATGCGACGCATCAATCTTATCTTTAACAGCATTCTTAATAAACTGAATACGATTCTCGATAAGAAACTCTAATTGAGCCTCTGTAAGAGTTTCTAATTGGGTAGATAGTAGGGTTGTAATTTCTTGTTCTGTTAACATGTAATAATATTCCGATTATAGATTAAACATATTTAGTCCCCAAATGGATTACGTTCATCGAAGTTTAAAATCCCATCTGTTGCCTCTGATTTCAATTCATCATTACTAAAGAAATCTCGTTTAGTGGGATTTGCTTCAGCTGGAGCAGTCTCTCCAATCACATCAAAAGTCATTGCAAGAGCAGTTGCATCAACATCCACAATATCTGTATCCATTCTCTCTGAGCTGTACTGGAACAATTCGATCTTTAGTTTGTACACATAGAGCCTACCAAGCTGGTAAAACGGATTCTGATGCTCTACGTACTTGATCTCGAAAATACCCTTTGTAAGGGGGAAATACAGGAGATCCCCTTCAGCTGGGCGTGATGGGATTGTTACTGTACCATGCTCAGCAACCAATCGTTCCCATCTACTCCTAGCAATTGTTACCTGGGCCTGTTCCTCTATGTACATTCCAAATTTGCTCATGAACATACCATTGCCACCAAAGTTATCTACGTTGTCGAGATATCCCTCAATCATATAAGCATTTTCAAACTTACTTAACCCATCTTCACCTAGAATGTCATCGACTGCAACTAATGTTCTTGGAATATAGAAAAACTCCTGACCATATTGCTTTATAGATTCGATTACTAGGTTTTCTACTAGTGATTGCTCCGAAGCACTACCTCTGGGGAATAGATTGTTTAATGGCATAATATGGCTTAAATAAATTAACTGTTAATCATATTATTTAAGCAAGATGCATACAAATACAATCTTAGAAAAAGATATCCCATTTAATCTACATAAGATTCCATCTATTATGATGGGATTTGAGCCAGATGACGAAGATGAAAGTTCCCAAGGCTCATCTATTAGGCTAGTAAAGGAATCAACAGATGTAGATGATCTAGATATCCCTGCTCACAATGATAATGTAATTAAGAATGTAATTACTGGGCGAGATTATCATGGAGAGTTAGATTCATTACACCGAAACTTTAAATTTGCTAAGTTTAATGGGAATGATACCAAGTTTAAAGCGCAAGATAGTTTAATATATGATATTCTAAAAAAAGGAAAACCTTCTAACGAGCATCTAACCACGGTGTTAGATAATATGAATCCGTTTTCTGAAGCACCATTACATCAAAAGTATCTACCATTCTTGCATGCTCATGTGGCAAAGAAGTCATTAGAGTTTGAAGATCCAGGCGATGCTATTATGACGCCTGCTGAGATTAATTCCATCAAAGCTCCTGTTAAGAGTGGTAATTTTATGACAGGGCAGGAACCATCTCATGGATATAATCATAATGGGTTGCGTACGTTTAGTCATAGCGGAACAGGTGAGATTGTAGAGCATCACCCACAACGTGGATTAGAATTGGTGCATATTCCTAATGCGTCATCCATTTATAAGAAATTTGATGGACAATCTACAATTGACAAAACTAATAAGATTGTAAAGGATATCGCTGATCACACTAAACTATTACCGCCACATCTTCAAATTGGTAACGATGATTTCAGACAGTATTCTGGCGATAGTGCTGCAATTAATTCGTATCATCATTTACTTCACTCAGGAAAGTTGCTCCCTGGTCAGAATCAAGTACATGGGGAGGATATCCCCTTCCTAGAGCATCATACGGAAAGTCTGGATGCTGCGTTTAATACTGCTGGACACAATATTATCAATGGTAAACCATTGCAGGTATATACAGGAGTTTATAGAGAACATAATCTAGGAGATACTTCAAAACGGGCTACCGATGAGAAGGGCAATATTTACTATCATAATCCAGGCTATACATCAACTTCCGCAGATTTACATACAGCAATTTGGTTTGCTAAAGGTAAAGAGGATTCTGAGGTAAATGGTCGTAGAGTTAGAGAAGTTGTATCACTATCCGTTCCAGAGTGGCATCCACATGCTAGATTAATTGCGCATGTTAGTAATCATGCAAATGAGAATGAGTTTCTTCTAAATAGAGGGTCAACTTTCAAAATTTCTCCCACCCCGTTATATCTACACACCGGGCACTCAAATGATGCTCAACGTATTTGGCATGGACAAGTGGTCCCAGTTGATACTGAGCCGAATAAAGGGTTCTTAGCTAAGAGTGCTCCTAATCAGATTATTCATATGATGAATGCTAATACGTTTGATCAACACTTGTTGCATGAAGTAGCAAATGCTCATGCTAACAGCAACGTGAGAGCTGCTGCTGTTTATCATCCAAATTTCCTACACGAAAAACTAGATGATGTAATGAACCAGGGATATTCTGTTAGAAGCGCACTGCTAAGTAGAAAAGTATTGCCAGAGCACCTAATCGACGCAACTATTCGTAATGGCGATTCTAAGGATATGAAAATTCTCGCTCGTCGTAATTCGTTATTACCTAAACATCGTGCAGCACTAATTGATAGTGGATTGAGCAGTGTACAAGCAGAAATGGCACATAGAGCAGATTTACACCCTCATGAAATTGATACGTTACACGAATATGGTAAAACTGATGATGAAGTGATGGCTGCTATTGCTAACCATCCTAAATTGGGAATTGATAGGATTAAAGCACTTACTAATCATCCTCGTCTAGCAGTCAGGCAGGCGATTGCTAGTAACGTATCAACTCCACATTCAGTGTTACATGATATGAATAAAAGTGATTCATCATTTGCTGTATCACAATCACTTCAAAGTAACCCCAATTTTTGGAAATTTAAGTGGGATTAAATCATCTTCCAAGTTCTATAAGGCATCTCAGGGTCTAGGTTTTCAACACCAAGACCCCATACTCGTCCGTACATAGTTTTCAGAGCATCGTCTTCAACACTATTCTTGAAATTGCCATAGTCAATATTATCAATCATAATACTCATCAACAGTTTAAATTCTGCTTTATTAGCACGAATCCTAAATTGGTAGTCGTTCTTAGGAGTATGTTCTACTCTGGAATCTCCGTTAGGTAGCAATTCTGCCACTACATTAATATCTACCTGCCGCCGAGCACGGATTAGAAGATCATTACTAGTTTCTCGATCCTCAACGACACTCAGAAACGCATTATTCAAACAAATCCACATTTAGTTAATCTCCATTGTAAGTTCGCGATACTGCTCTAATTGTTTACGTAACTTACTCAAGCTACTTTTCTCAATCTGTTGAACACGTTGAAACGACACACTCAATTCCTCTCCAATCGTTTTCAAATCAACTGGAGGATCTGCTAGAT
>OGWO01000008.1_pt1 | contig 19989 bp, 18 predicted proteins | sample 1576001 | NCBI WGS metagenome assembly OGWO01 (sample SAMN07581522, study PRJEB24739) | freshwater metagenome | place: Singapore | collected 2015-01
TGTAATTGTGACAGGAAATTGAAATTTGGGGAGCGATTCAAAGTGTTTAGATATAACAATATGTGTAGTGTATCCAGTCAATGTAAAAGCGGTACCATCATCATTTTTAACACTAACAGTCTTATCGTATGTGGAATTTTGATATACATATAGATTCTTATGTTTCATTTCGTTGCAGCCTCATTGTGTAGTTTAATAAAATTTGGACCAATCTTACACTCTGTTGATTCTTCCTTTAACAGATCATCTGTTGTTGATAGTAGGATGGTTTCTTTTTCTGTTACAACTTCTATACGATCCTTGTATTCTGTAACAATTTCTTTAGTAACTTTCTCTTCGATAGTGCGCAACTTTTCTGCTTTTAGAGAAAACTCGTACAATAACTGTTTGTAGTGTTGTTCTGATTGTGTATATCCTATTCGATATGTAGCATATAATGTACTAACTGCTACAACAATTGAAATAGCAGCTACAACTAGCTTACCGTTTAAAGATGGAAACATCATTATCCTTGTTTTTACGAGCAATTCTTGGAGTAGATGAGTCGATTGCGGCAGTAGTTGTCATCTCTTCGTGCATACATTTTATAATACGTGCAACCTCAGCTTCCTCTTCTGGTAACATTAAACAATTTTCCGTAACAATGTTGTATATCTTTGGGTACTTAGTGTATACATCATTAATGTTTTCTTGCAAAGATTGATGTTTTACCTGCGATGATACAAACAACATAGTTGCTAACTGCTTACTCATGTCATGTTCCGTTAATAACGATGTGAGAGGTTTAGCAAAATCTCTTCCCTCTAATATGGATCTAATAAGTAACGACATTTTATAATTCGCTTAGTTGTCTGATTATCTCAGTATTTAATGTTACATGTTTACTATCAACTGAAGATGTTGATCGCCCGAGATACAATATGATCGGAATTAAACACTCTAGTATATCATCCTCAGTAACTTTATACATTAATAGTTCAGTCCCAGCAGTATTAAACATATTATAAAAAATAACCACTTGGTTGACCAATCTTCTGAGATATGTTTGATCAGACAGATATTTCCGAGTAGCCTTTTTAATAGTTACAACATGGGACAAGTCTTTATTGAAATCGTCTATCGTAATTGCTGACGGGTTGTCATATGACTTTAATGCCCATTGAAAATATTCTTGATCAGATGTAATCATGTGTATGGTAGATTATTTGTAGCTGGTCGTCTCTATGTATTACTTTCAAATTTAAACCTGTTGTAGCACGGTTTAAACACGTTTTAGAGCGACTTTACGATGCCTGTACGAATCATATTCATGGCATCGTCCATGGAAACATCTAACCAATACGACTCACGTAATGATCTAGCGAAATTGAACAGATTGCTTGGCAATCGTTTATATGAGTCGTGATATGCCTCTACTTCAGCCTCTAATCTAAATTTGCTATCAGTAATATATTTCCAGTGAAACTTAATCGTTCCGATTCGTCTCATCTGTTCTTGGTGAATCTGCTCGTGTTGTAATAGCCACTCGCTATTTTCAATATCAAATCTATCTGCAATAATAAGATTTGGAGATATTGTAATAGCACTAATTGATGTAAATGGGATAAAGGGTAGTTTAATGATCATTTTTAGATTCCAATAGAGTTTTCACCAACATTGTTAATTCTTCGACAGTCTTTTCAAGTTTTTCAATTTTTAGTTTATCAGCCATTCTAGTAGTTACCTCCATAGTATGGCGGGACAATTTATCGTTGTCCTTAACAACTATAGTCCCATTAGGCGCGCGGAACATCCCTTTAAGAATGTTACCATTTATATCCTTAACAGGTTTCATGCTCATGCAACTAAAATTGCCCTGTAATTGAATACTTTAGGAGCTTTAACAGGGTTACTAGATCTCATCACACATTTAAGGTCATACGTATCAAACGTGGGCAAATCGTACTTATAAAATTTGTAATCAAACTGTTCATCCAATTTGCTCGACTTATTGCGCTCAACATCACATACTAATGGAACCCAGTTAAGATTCTGATGGGATGTTGTGCTCCCCGACATGCTGGTTCTAATGTACCAATCCACGCTAGATTCATTTTCTGAATAAATCTCACTAAACAAATTAATACCACTTGATGGCGTCTCTAACTTAATTATAGTAGTTACATATCGTGACGTATTTACACCGTTAGTAGGAGAAACTTCACTATTAAATGTGGTTAGTGTTGCAGTAGCAATCGCATCCACACCACTAGACGCCTCTGCTCTTGTAATGACAACTTCTGGGATGCTCGAATAATCTTGACCAGGATTTGTAACTACAATCTCTGTTATATTTTTGCCAGCAATTTCGGCTGTGGCAGTAGCGCCCGATCCACTACCCCCTGTTATCGTTACACTCGGTACAGTTGTATACCCAGATCCACCATTAGTGAGCGTAATTGATGCTACAGACCGTGTAGATAGTGTTGCAGTGGCAGCAGCACCAGATCCCCCACCACCACTGAATGTAACGCTGGGAATAGTCGTATATCCAGATCCCCCATTGGTAACATTGATCAACGAAACAGACCGTGTAGATAGTGTTGCAGTGGCAGCAGCACCAGATCCCCCACCACCACTGAATGTAACGGTTGGAACTGATGTGTAACCTGATCCACCATCAGTCATAGTGATAGCAGTAACAACATTGCCTACTACTGTTGCAGTGGCAGCAGCACCAGATCCACCTCCACCACTGAATGTAACGGTTGGAACTGATGTGTAACCTGATCCACCATCAGTTATCGTAACACCCTGTATACTTGCTGTAGATAGTGTCACTGTAGCGGCAGCACCAGATCCCCCACCACCACCAACAAATACTACACTCGGTGCTGATGTGTACCCAGATCCAGAATCTGTTACACTTATAGTAGATACTGATGTTGGGGATAACACAGCAGTTGCAGTTGCTCCAACACCATCCCCAGATATTGACACTGTTGGGGGAGTTACATAACCACTGCCACCATCAATCACGTTAACCACAGATATTGCAGTTGTACCCAATACCGCTGTAGCAGCAGCACCTGTTCCTGTACCGATAATAGTAACTGTCGGCACTCCTACATAACCACTACCAGAATTTATTAAATAAATACTAGACAATGTGCCTGTAGCATTTGTGGCAACTACTTGCTCCCCTACCTGAGATCGTAGGTTATTTGAGTACGCAATCATAGACGGAGTGTTACGCATATCAATTATCGGGGACACATTACCGTTTTCTGTGTAAAACGAATATGTAACTGTCATTGAGGGTGTACTTGCCATTTTTTCATTTTCATTCAATGGCGATGCAATTACACTGTATGACGGTAGAAATGTTCTTCTATCATACTCAATATTAACATCTCCTCCATTACTATAAGGGGCAACACTACTACCATCAAATGGCATATTAGTAAGATTTGCAGTTACTGATATGTTGTTTGTATTATAAACTTTGGTGGGAATGTTGGGGGCAATTGATGTTAGTGGCATATTTGTTTGTACACTAAACATCGCGTCAATAATTGCAGTCGCAGTCGCTCCCGTACCGTCACCCACAATGCTAACTACAGGAGATGTTGTATATCCAGACCCAATGTTAGTTATATCAATCCTAACAATTTGACCATTTGAAATTACAGCAGTAGCAGCAGCACCAGATCCCCCACCACCACTGAATGTAACGGTTGCAGTTGTGTAATTCCCACCGCGAGTAGTTACGTTTATAGTCGTAATTGTACCGCCCGTAAGTATTTGGCCAGTAACAGATGCAGTAGCAGTAGCAGAAAAATCAAATATATATTCATCTATAATGTTTGTAACGACTCTTGCACCTACAAAATTCGAACTATTGATCCCATTATATACAGCTCCTACTACACCAAGTATGTTTACCTTTGATGTGGGGGTTAATCCATGTTTAACATTCATATGTACTCTTACGGTAGATGAATCTACGGTAGTGTAAAACGAAGTACCTGGAATTGCCCAATAGTTGGGACTTACGTTGAATGTAAGTACCCCAACATGGTTGGGGACAAATGCTGCTTGATAAATTTTAAATTTTAAATCTTCGAATTGTTCCGACGCCCATGTAATATTATTCTCAGATTTAAACAATGATCCAACGAACGGTTGCTCAAATATGCGATTACCCGTCTCAAATGATACCTCTCCTATACGCGAAGAAAATAGATTATATCTATTGCTGTTACTGAATACAACAAAACAATAATCTTTATCCTCTTGTAAATATACCGGAATTGGGAATTCGAATCTAGTCTCAACGGTTGCATTAGATGAGATGTTAATTTCAGATGCTGGTTTAGTAACAATATAATCGGTATTAGTTGGACCTAGTGTTGCTGGGTATCCATTAATCATTTCGCGAATATCTACCCTAACTGGCAACACGGAGTCTTTACTGTTAAAGAATAGTCCGATGGATGTTACGAACATCCCACCTTTAATCCCATATGTAAAAAATGATTGAGCTAATGGATCACCGATTGGGCGTACAGGAGTTGGAGGTAATTGTCTAACCTCTTCAATAATCACGGTCGTGACTTCAGTTATAGTTGTTTGGAATGTTTGTAATACTCCAGTCGATGTGAACGTAGCAGTCGCACTGCCAAACGTAGATCCTACAATACTTACCTGATCAAATGTATCAGCATCAGTTAGCACGACTGCTTTAGTCCCAGTAGTAAACCGACCACCAGGAATTGATAAAATCGTTGTTAACTCACCTAACTCATTTGTAACTAGGTTAGTTGTACATAGTTCATTAACCTTAACACCATCAAAAAAAACATTTATAGGGGTCGTTGGACGAGCACCAACTAATCTAATACTTAAATTAATTGGGCGAATGAACACAATGGACTGTGCGCTTACTAGATTTCTGGAACTCTCGAGTCTTGTTGCCATGGTTTCTCTTTATAAGGTATAATGTGTATTATTTAAAATACAAAATTTTACTAACATATCCAACAACTTTAATACATGTATACAGGAGTGTGCTCACTTTGTCGTCTCTAGCAAGCCCCTTTATAATTACATTTCCAACAATTGGAATTCTCGACATTATATTGTTTAATACATATGATCCAATATGTGTATAGTATTCTTGTTGTGCTTTCCGGATAATACTCATCGCAGTATCATGTGATATATGATCACGCATAATTGCATTCCTAATTGCCCCACCGTCTCCAATAATGGTATGCGTCCACATACCATTTACTTTATATGTATTGTCGCCATCTAACCATAGATTGTATACGTATTCGTTGTTGTGTGGGATTGTGTTAATATATTCGTGATGGTTATCAATGTTCAACCAAGGATATAGATTATTGGTTATTGTGCTGTTAACGCACTTTAATTCTTTACCAATAACCCCTAGTGGATGATTAATTGTAGCAAATGGTTCTAACGAATCTGTAGGAGAATACAGTAACTTATCATTTATAACTCGCTCGATATATGTTACCGTGTTATAAGATGTACCGTCGAAATTTTCGACCACGTCACCTATAATAATCTCATCTATACGCTTTTGACTACCATCCGCCATAGTCACTAGAGTATCGGCAGTAAAACAATCTCCACCTCCGCCGCCCCCACCAGCACCGTCTCCGTTGCCCCCATCTACACCAGCAGATCCACCATCCCCTGTGCCGTCGTTTGAAATAGCTGGTTGTATAACAACGGGAGGTGGAGTAATGGGAGGAGTTGGGGGTGCTGCAGGTACAGGAGCAGGAGTAAAAAACGGTATAGGGATGATTATAGGGATGTTATCCGGGAGCACTAACGGTGCTGGAGCCGGTGCTGGCACAGGAGCTGGAACCGGGGCAACTGGTGCTGGTAACCATGTCGTCATTACGATTGTTTCGGTTGTCTGAGAGAATACGTTAGGAAGGTCTAAAGTCTCTACCCAAGAATCTGAGGATGGGGTAATGGTCAGTGTCCCATCCCACTTAACGACCATAAAGGGGTTTAGGTTAGTTACACGAGAGCTAACTCCTTGTTGAGCGAATACTTTTTCAACATATGGTAACATAGCAACAGAGTTTTTAATAATTAATGTATTATTACTCAAATTCTGTACAGTTACCGGGCATATCATAGTATCCATCGATGGAGTTAACACTCCCTTATCGAAGGTGGATCTAAACTGGGCAGACGTTACATCAGCAATTGTTAAAGGTTGTGTAAAAGTTTCTACTAAAAATCCCGTCTTAAATCTACTCAATCCTGTAGCAGCATCCATTACATCGTATGATACTAGTTCATTCTCAGTAGCATTTAGAGTTGAAAATTCTTCTACTCTTTGTACACGATTAGCTAATCGTGTAATATCTGACATCGTAAACCGCTTTACTTGATATCTCGTGTATCTGATATCAGATACACGTTTTGTAAAAGGGGGCACGAAGTAATGTTCTAAAGATAGAGCATCAGTCGGGGTTGATGGGATAGTGGGATTATCTGAAGGGACTCCTGTTATAATGTTCGCGTTACCATCTTTGTTAATAACTAACAAATCGTATCTACCCATATAAAATTGTAATGGAGATCTGAACCATTCTCCATTAACAATCATATCAGATGTGTTATACGTTGTGCCATTCCATGTGGATCTAAAATCTAAGTAATTTCTAAGATCTATCACATCCCCTGTAGATGTTTTATACGTAAGTACAAAGTTTTCATAGCCGGGGTTAGTAGCATATGAATCAAATGTGAAAAAATCCCCAGCACTATGAGAGAAATACTTATATGTAACTGTAATAGTGCCTATAGGTGTGATAGAATTCTTCAACTGAATAGAAGAGTTATTGTAGAAATAATCTGTTTGACCATTTACGAGCGTAAAATTCGCAGTAATAGTTCCTGTACTATCAGCAACTGATTGCAATTCGTATACATCAGCATGATTAAGAGAAAATGTACGTTGGGTACTGCTATATGATGCAATCGTTGTAACACCTGTCATTAATGTCTTTGTCCTTGGGGACAAAGACATTTTCTCTACAGCACACACTATCGTAATAGTTGAGGATGTTGGGCCGTTATCAACTATTAATTGAGTACCAGAACCAGAGACGCTAAACAGCTGAGTATCAACAACCCCGCTAGATGTGAATGCAGAAAACGTACCAACTTCGGGATTGTTAAATGTGCCATCAGAAATGGTAACACTCCCATCACCAGAAGAATTAGTAACAATAGTTACCTGTTTCTGTACTATATATCGGTGATTATACGATCCACTAATATTCCTAATAGACTTAACAACTGACGCGGGTAGTTGGAACAATGTAGTTGATTGTCCTGCTGTAAAAATATTTGTAATGCCTCTAACTACCGCACTAACAAGTCCTACTGAGAATAAGTCGCCGACTTTAGGAATTTGTTTAGTATGATCGTGTTTGTATACATACACTTCCGACATAGACTGGTCCCAGAAATGGACAGTTGCCGTTCTTGTCCCACTAGTAGATGTAATTACATCACCTGATGTCAACACGCCAGTATTAACTACGGAATCATACTTGTGTAATACAGTAGCCGACGCTGTTGCCCCATCGTTTCCTATACGTATTCCTCCCACATTTATAAATTCATTATTCTCACTTAGCTCAATTGAGCTATAATATAGTTTATAAATTGCCCCATTAGTAGATGGGGTACCAGCATGATAGTCAATGGCGATAATTCTACCAGTGCCCATATTAGTAGCACTTGTATTAAGTCTATCACTATCGTTATATAGAGTAAATTCTGATCTACTTGAGATGCCCAGATTACCTCGTACATTCGTTACATAAATGTACCTGCCATATTCTAATTTGGAAGAGATGTCTTTGTTGCCAATATGGGCAGATGTTCTCGCTTTATCTAAAGAGAATACGGTTGGAGATATTTTCTCCACCTCGAACCCTTTAATATAAGCCTTCCCAGGTACAACGGTTACAGCAAATTTATTGATGTCACCATCTTCATATAATCCACCATTACTGCTTTCTCGTTTGTGTTCTGTAATTACCCCATATAGCCCATTAACCACATAATCACCAGATTCGTCGTATGTACGACGAGCTAGAGATTTTTCCAACTCATTATATTTTGGATTACGAGCATGCTCTTCTAGGATGCCATTTCGATACCTCATGATCTCAACATAATTATCATCGATCACGGAATCAATTGGCAGAGTAGTAAGTTCTAGGGAAAGTTTATACCTATCAGCACCCGGGGCAGCAAAGTTATACGATCCCTGAGCAGGGTCTAATAATGTAGCATCATCTTCAGAAGTTACTAATTCTTCTACAATTTTAAGCAATACATGACATGATGGTGTAGACGAATACTTACTCAAAACAGTAGATTGAGCATCAACATGTACGAATGTACCATTCACGTAATATACACCGGTATTAACGTATGCAATTGATCCGATTCCAACAGACGTTGGGTCAGATTGAATGGTACAACTAATTGCTGTACCATTAATTGTTAATACTTCTCCTGGGACGAATGTTAACGCACCATTGGATACGTCATCAACTACACCGCCGCTCATATAATTGATATAGAACGTGATAGGGTCTGATGTTGTCGCATCCACAACTTTACGAATAATCCCGGTTACCCCAGATGTCTGACCTTTAACAGTCGCCCCGTCAAATAATGACGTATTAATTGTTATAGAGTTATGTGTAGGAGAAATTTTAGCAAACGGAACATATAGATCTCCCCTGCTATTACCCGGAATTACAATAGATCCCTGGCGGAAGATATGATTACCAAATTGCTCGATTTGGTTTTTAATAATTGATTGGATCTGTGTAAGTTCTCTTGCCTGTACAGCAAATCCTGGGCGAAACACAATTTGATGAAAGTTTTTACTCTTATCAAAATCATCGAAATATGGAGCAGTATTTGTAATATTTGTTGCCATTTGTTGCTTCTAACTAGTTGTTCTTTAAAATTTGATATAAGTCTTTACTAATAGTCCCTGAGTTTGAGAGAACTCAAATGGATTCTCATTCGAACTAATCATCAACTCACCACTATACTTATTTATTACCGGTTTTTGTATGATTGTATCAGCAACATATACACGATTAACATCTGTCTGTGCAACAAGACTGCCTATAGGATCAACAGAATTCTGTTGCATTGGCTGTAGATATACTATGGTATAATCAATGTATACAACTCTATATTTGTTCGTATCTAACAATAAAATCTCATCAATTACTAAATTCGTAGTTTGCCTAAATGCAACTTGATACACATTGAACGTATAGTCAACTGATGCAGGCTTACCCGATACTAAGTTTTTGGGAGAATGCAATAGGCCAAACTGGCGGTAATCTTGATTATACTTAACTAGTATTGGATCAGATCGAATGGATGAAGAGATGGCAAGTGTTCTTCCGTACAATTCTTTAACAGCATCCTTACCATGCCCACCAATTGGAGGTAAAATTGCATAAGCAGTGGCATTAGTAAATGTATTAAGAGAATTATCTCTAGCAGAATCTGTGATAACTATTTCAGCATGAGTATATCCACTGCCAAAAGAAGTCATTTGGATTTTGCTAATACCTCCACCAAACACGGTAGCAGTTGCAGTGGCCCCAACACCATCTCCCACAATTTGAACGGTTGTAGTTGCTTGAGAGTATCCACTACCATTAACAGTTACATTAATTGCATATATTGCACCATCTACAGCAACTTGCTCAATAACACTTTGATCACTCGTGTAGTCAGAGTCATTAAAAATTGGTCGTATAGTTGCTCCAGTCCCACTACCTACCACAGTTAATGTGACGTTTGTGTAACCAAATCCAGGGTCTTCAATCACAACATCGGCTAGTTCTCCATTGTTTACAACCGGAGAAAGTCTCAACCCAGTGCCATCCCCACTGACTACAATTTGTGTGTCAGTTGCTACAGGATACCCAATTCCAGGATCTTTAATTAACACTCGTTGTATGCTACCATTGTCTACAATTGCTTCTAGAATGGCAGTTGTGTTGCTTCCATACATACCATCAACTGCCGTGGGGTATAACGTGTTAACTGTAAGCGTCGGGGGTACTGTATACCCAGTGCCAGCATTTAAAATTTTTACATCAACAATGCTACCAGTTACTTCGGATAATGATGGTACAAGAACTGCTCCCCCAACAGTAATAGAGATCGTATCACTAGTTGTGTACCCCGCGCCAGCTGATACTATTGTCAGTGCTGTAATAGCCCCACTACTAATAACGGGGGTTATTACAGCACCTTGTCCATTAGAACTGTTTACTGTAACTGTAGCACCTTTAGTGTACCCCGTTCCACCTACAATAGATGTGATGGATGTCAACCCACCAGATAAGTTTACTGAACCAATACTAGCGGATGCCCCAGTGCCCGTCGTAGTCCCCGTTACGGTTATAAATGTTAAAGGTTGATCGACGTACCCGCTACCGCTGTTAAGAATTACAACTGAGCTAACAGATCCATTGCTATAGAATGAATCTGACATAGCAGTCTGAACAGGAATATAGTTGTATGAGGTGAACCTAGTCTTTTTAAATGCTGGCACCGTGTACATGTACTTCCATAAGTAGCCATCAGCTGTGTAGAATGGTTGTAGATAAGTATGTATGGGCTTATCTGTGCTTATAGCATTACCATTGTTGTATAAACACTTGTATACACGATTATTCGATGTTAGAACAAAAAATGCTTCATCCTCCATATCCAACGTGTTATCCCACTGTTTGTAAACCGTGCCACTTACCCAATCGGTGCGTTTACACACAAGAGTCACATCATTAGGAGTAATCTTTTTAAAATACGCGGCGTTATTGCGTATTTGTATATCTTCATACTCGGAAGTAGACTGAATTGCAGACGGAGCCTCATCATCTCCTACCCACGGATCTAGTTTTCCTAAAAAGTAATAATAATTACTTTTCTGGTGTTGAATGTCTCGCAACATAGCAGTTGCGAGAGTTGTTCCAAATTGTTTTCTTATTGATATTGGCATCTTATCGTAGTTTAGATTAACATATTAAAGTTATTTAAACTAGCACAATAAGGCGGCCATCGCACACAATTAATAAATACTAGTAAACTGTGACATTCCAGGAACGATTGGAACAAATATTTTAATAAAATAAATTTTAAGTCAACTATATGAAAAGTTGTTTAACGTGTAAACTAAACTCTTCTTTGATCTTAAAATTCTAAACATTGATGTATCTGGAACATCAACACGGTATTTCAATCCCGTTGCCTTCAACCAAGAGTGTAGTTCTTTCAAATCCTGAAAATCTGGCACATTGGTTTTCTTCCAACGATCCTCTATGACTTTCTTTTCAGGAAGTTCTGGATAGAACTTTTTACTCTTGATTATTATTAAGTTGTCATATGTCAATAAAGTATGGTATAATTTACGTATTTAACGTACAACAAATAACATCTTCATCATATTTCCTGATATGACTTCTCCTTTCTGGGCATGAATAATCATCAGGTGGTTTGGGTGCTAAAGAATCGCTCCGATATTCTCAAACAGTATGAGCGTGCTATTGCATTTGATAGATCAAATACTGATGAAGTAATTGTATCTGAGTAGGTACGAATATCAGGGATCGTCCAGGCACCTCCCCAACCAAACATTAAATAAGTAGGAAGCTCTATTATTCCATTATTTAACCTGGCTGTAAATACAGCCTAAACTAAAAAAAGAAATAATCAGAGACAATAAGATAGAAATAAAAATAAAGTATTCCATAATCACATTAGGTGTTTAGCAGTTACAAAATAATTATCTGACTCTGGAAGACTGTTTTGCTTTAGTGCTTCCATTGCTTCTTTGTACTGCTCTTTAGCAGTTCTAGTTAGCATTCTGTTTGTTGCTTCATCTGTAATCTTTCTTAAAGATTGTGTAAATTGTTGATGACTAACTACTTTTTCATTAAAGTCATTTAACATTTTTTGTTTCTTTCTTAATAATATAAGAATAAAAATTAATCCAACTAATAGGATTAATTAAACCAAGAATAGAAATACTCCACCACATATTAGCCTTCAGTTATCTTAAATGGATTACTTGTTTGAGATACTACCTTAGTAGGAAATACACCATTACTTTGTATTTGCCATGTGGTTTGAACAATGTAAACACCCACCGGAAGTGTTTCGCATTTACCATTAGTCCACCAACCAAGTGTAACTACTTCTGGTAATTCTGCTCCTTCTTTGTAGTCTGATAGAGCACTAGAAGCACACGCGATGTGTACACCAGTATCTTGAATACTACGTACTGTTACACCCCATACACCTATAAAGTCTCTATGTATTTTCCTGTCTATATACATTACAACTGGTTTGTTGGCTTGGCTATCTGCAACACGTACAGAGTTAACCTCTAGCCAATAAGACGCAGGCCATAAGTGTGTAATAGCAAGTGTTAATAACCAGCCAATACATACAGCAAGAACAGCTCTACTTGTCAGTTTGTCTAGTACTTTTTTCATATTAGCCAAGCCTTGAAAATAGATTTAGCGTGGCCTAAACCAACAACAATAGCAGATATGCTAGCAAGGAATAGTACCAGCAATTTCATTGCTTTTCCTAATACTTGCCAGCCCCTGTAAGCCTCTAATACTTGACGTACTAGAACTTGTTCCTCAACAGTAAATTGCGGCATATTTTGAACAATTTGTTCTAATCGTTCAATAGCATCGTCATTGCTGCAAGCTCTGGCACGAGTGCGCCGCTCTGGCCCTTGATATAGATTATCTTCTTCTGGTGGTGGGTGGTTGTTGCGAGTATTCAATTATTGGCTCCTTGCTTGTTGTTATTGCGTCAGCATGTTGATGAATTCCTGATTTGTCATGACGGTAGTAGAGCCAAGTTGGATGAGTCTCGGCGCACAACTGCTGGTTACTTAATCGACCGAGACACTTCATACCACGCACCTGATTGACCTATATTCGCCCGTCTTAATGTGATTACGCTGTTAGATGTCAGCGTCACGTTGACGCTGCCAGTTAATTGAAATGTGCCGTGCGTAAGCGTTACGTTCCCATTTATCGCACGGATTTGGATTTCCTGATTTGTTGCGCCACCAGTGAAGTTTGTGATTGTTGTTGGTGACCCATAATTCAAATTCACATATTTGGCCCCGGAAACATCTGGTGTACTTCCAGATGTCAATTCAACTTCCAATGGGCCTTCCGATAGACTTGTTATAGATCGCCCAATTTCGACCCACGCTTCCGAGTATGAAGTGTCGAGCCGCATGAGCGTGATCGTGCTGTTGTTTGTGAGTACAACATTCACAGCACCATGTAACAACAACCCCCCGTGTTGCAATGTGCAGTTTGAATTACGCGCTACTAGCGTGACGACCTGACCTGAAACGCCATTCAGCAAGTTTGTAATCGTGGTTGCTGACGAATAATCTAAATCCACCCGACGCATGTATGCAACCGAGGGCGTGGCACCAGAAGTAAGCAATGCATCGGTGCGATACGACTCCAAGCCGGAGCGGGCACCGAATGCAAGCGGGCGCGCACCCTGAAACTCGTAAAACGCTTTTACATAACTACGTGCGCGATTATTAAGCAGCCAGTCTGTATAAGAGGTGGCAGAATCAGATTGAGCAAGTGCTGGCACGCCAACAATAATCGGTCTAGCGCCTATACCGATGATCTTGTTGATCATTATTCGGTATTGCGCGATGAAATAGTCAACCGAATTTGGTTCAAATATCCCAGACGCTGGGTTATAAGCCTCGTTGGTGCCGGTATTTACCACCACATAGTCGGGCTTGTGAACTGCCACATCAGTATCGAACCGTGCCACTTGCTCCCAAATCTTGTTGCCACCAATGCCTGCATTGATGATCGTGGCATCGGGCAGCTCGGATGCAAGTTGGGTAGTAATTGGCTCACGCTCTGGGGTGCTTGCAAGATCGCCAGCAACCCAAGAATCACCAATGCAAACAATCTTCGCGCCACGCTTAGAAATGATCAGACTGTTGGTAGCAGGGGCTTCAAATACATCTATTTGATCAATATAAAACCCGTTATTTGGCGAACTTGCACACGTAACACGCACTTTCAGATACTTCGATGAACGGGTGTTAAACGTGATTGTGCGAGTCTGAAGTACCACGCCACTCGCACCGCTCGGTGCGTTATAAGTCGCCAGCACCTCGTTAAATGCTTTACCCGTTTCATCCAGTACCTCAATTTTATAAACTGATGCAGCACTGGTCGCAGCAAATACGAGTTTCGCCACACATTCGGTATCCCGTCCGACCGCAAACAGACGTGTTTCGGCCCCGCTGCCAACGGTACCGGCTGTCACATATGCAGTTCGTCCAATTCCGAATCGCACTGGTGATGTGATCCCCCCAGCACCCTCATTACTAGCGTCATAATAATTGACAACGCCGCCACTTACGGCAACGAGACTGTCCTCCACGGTGTTCGGGCTGCTAGCAAAGTTTGCGAAAAGAATACGGCCACCGGATGGCATCGCCGCTTCTAATTCAGTTGTACTAGCGATCCGTTGCGCCAGCTCGCGCATATAGAACTTTCCGGGGTGCGCACGATTGAACCATGTGCGCTCAATTTTGCTTGCGGTGGACACACCGTACCTGAGCGACGGGAAAATTGTCAGCACGTTGCCGGTCTTGCCAGCTAAAAAATAGGTACCATACCGCCCGTTGTCGTGCTTGACAGTGACGCATCCACCGGCAATAAGATTCGTTGCGCTTGTGACAGAGATTGTCCAAGCACCAGAAACTGCTGGCGCGGTCACAAACTGCTCAGTGACCAGGTTATCTGTCTCAGCAGTCAACATACCACGACCAAAAAAACCATCAACGAATTGGTCTAGGTAAGCTGGTCGCAGCAACACAGGCCCACTCGACATGATGTCGCGCAGTTTGCTCTCTACCGTCGCCGAGCTTGCCACCGCACCTGTACCTGCTGGTAGATAATTAACTGTACTGGAATCAGCAGTATCTAATTGCCAAGCATTAGATGAATTTCTGAAATACATCTTGTTTTCAGTACTATTGAAGTACTTAGCGCCAACAAGAATAGTATTACCATCGTTATCTACAATAGGTGCAACACTCTTAGCACCAAGATAACGATCATCAAAGCTATCAAATGAGGCAGCAGCAGCATTAGCACTGGCTTGTGCAGCATTCTGTGCAGCAGTTAAAACTGCGATATCGGCAACTGACAATCCAACAAATTCACTGGGAATCTCGTACTGTACTTCTACAGTGTCAACAGGAATAACAACTAAACTCCCAATTACTCCAAAATATACAACATTGCCAACAATATAATACGTATCTTTATTTTGATATATACCATCAAAAAATACCTTTACAGTGCCACTCTTAGCAGGAGTGCTAGATAGTGTCACTGATGTAGTAGTATTCTTCGTATAATGAGTACCAGCAACGAATAAATCTTTACGCCCATCAACAGGATTATATGGCAAATTATTAATCGGGGATACGTTAGCCATTACAGTAACTTTATCACCTAACGCCAATGCGGGAGTCATTGTAATACGAGTAGATGAAGTTTCTGTATATCTACTACCAGCAACCCCCAATACACCATTTACAAACACCATTAAAGCATCCATGCCAGGAGTATATGAGAATGGGAGATCAAATATTGTCTGTCCGCCTAATGACACTACATCATGCCGCTGAACAAGTTTACCCACACCCCCTTCGATCATCTCATCTAAGTTATCTTTGATGGACTTAAAGTTACCGTCAATCTCCAAAGACGATAGTGGAGCATTCTTTACAGTAGTTGCTGATGGCTTATTAAGAGCACTATCAGTTTTACGAAATGTGATATTTGTTGCCATAGTTATATGTTCGCAGTCCCAAGGATGATTATTTGAGTTACTACTATTTAAGATTGTTCCAATCTTTCTATTTTAAATAGTTGTAACGGTGTGATGGAGTATAATTTTATTCGTAATCATATCGTCATGTAGATGATATGTTTCTAATATTTAATGTATCATTGTTTCAATTATCCTTACCATCATCTCTATAAGGAAATTTAATGACTCGTAGAAAAATGAATTCCCGTAGTTCTTCAGTAGTTTCTGATATTGAATCGCTAGATCCACAACTACAACGAGATGCAAAGAGAATCCAACGTCAACAAAAACAACTGGAAAAGAAAACTGGAATTGCTACAATTACTCCAATTTCTGCCAGACAAAGAATGATTAAGTTGGAGGATATTGTAGTTATCGATCCGCTAACAGATACTCAACGTGACGTGTTCGATGCATTCGAGAATCCAGATAATATGGCGTTTGTGTTGTATGGATCTGCTGGTACAGGGAAGACATTTCTTGCAGTCTATCAAGCACTACTGGATGTGTTAGATCCAAAAACGCCGTATGCTAAAATTATTATTGTTAGATCAATTGTCCAAGGGCGGGACATTGGGTTTTTACCGGGCATGGAAGAAAAATTTGAACCATACGAAGCAATCTATCATTCTATCTTTTCCGATTTAACTGGTGTAAAGGATGCCTATACAAAACTCAAAGAGTGTGGCAAGATAGAATTTGTGACTACCAGTTTTTTGCGGGGAGTAACCTTTAATAATTCAATTATATTATTCGATGAGGCTCAGAATGAATCGTGGCATGGCATATCCACAGTGTTAACCAGAGTTGGTAAAGATACTAAAGTTATTTTGTGTGGTGATTATGTACAATCCGACTTAAACAAATCGAAACATGACGTCTCAGGATTTAAAGAATTACTTCAGGTTGCATCTAAAATGAAATCATTTTCTGCATTTAGATTTACATCAGACGACATAGTTAGATCTGGGTTCGCAAAGGAGTTTTTAATTACTTGTGAGAAGTTAGGAATATAATCCAAGAAATCTTGAATAGAAGATATTATTTTTAAGTTTTGTTTCTCATCAAACACCCAAAATGCGAATTTAATATTTTTTTGTAACATATAAAGAAGTATGCTATAATTTTTCATAGCATACTTCTTTATTGTCCACACAGATTTCACTTCAATCACCTCGTTAGTTGCTGGGATGTAAATGTCAGCAAAATATCTACATCTCTTAGAATTTTCAATATTTGTATACCAAAAACATTGTCTAAAATTTAAATCATTCTCGGAATAACTTTTTAACAAAATATTTATAGCGTACTTTTCATACCCTTGAATGTTAATTGTCCTTCCAGATGGAAGACTAAACGAGTAGTATCTGTATCGTTGTTGCTTTTCATGTACGATAGAAACTTGTGAAACATTAGTAATAGTTGGATCGTTATACTTTTTACGGATAGTTGATATATACTTTGTTCTGGAATTAATATGTGAGTTATTACGGATTCTAGTTGCTAAAGTTCTACTAATAATGCTAGATCTCTTTTCATCTGAAAATGATTCCCTAGTCTGAGTAGCAATGTACCATCCTATTTGTCGCGCATTATTTTGATATATTATATCAAAAGCATCGAACTTCTTTAGAATAGATACAATAAATCTAGCATCACAATTAAATTCCACGGAGATTCTCTCAGATGACATTCCACATTTGTATAGTCGTATAACTTCATCCTCAAATCCAAACAGATCAGGTCTAGTGTTGTTCAATCCTCGATTACGTATATGGTGATTATATCTAATAATATTTTCCGATTCAGTCCTTGACCTGAAATACATATTCAGCCATCCTCGCATAGTATCTGGGTTAGCTTTCCCAACCATACGAGTTTTAGTTAATATTGTCTCAGCACAATACCCCTTTGTATAAAATAAGAAGCTTATTAGTTCATAATTCTGTATTAAATGAAATGCTGACAGTTTAGATTTCTTATAATTATTCCATTGCATAGAACTAACTTTAATTTTATTAACAAGATCTATACAATTCTCAATTTGAATGTTTTTAGCTACATTTATAACATTAGAAATAAATTCTTCTGGTGTCGTGCATGAAGCAGTAAGATTAAACTCGTAAATATCGTCATAGCTGGACATTATCTCTCCTTAGTAAACTTGTCTAGTGATAGTGGGGACGGCAATCCCGCGACTATCTATATTTACTAAATCATTAATGTATACGAGCAACCATACTATTCAATTTTTAGTGATCTAACCGGAAAGAAAGATGCTTATGAGAAACTAAAAGAATGTGGTAAAATTGAGTTTATGTCCACATCGTATCTAAGAGGATCGACATTCAATAATGCGATTGTTGTTTTTGATGAGGTACAGTCCGAGAATTGGCATGGAATTTCTACAGTAATGACTCGAATTGGTAAAGATTGCCGTGTTATTCTATGTGGGGACTATGCACAGTCAGATCTTATTAAAACTAAAAATGATACATCTGGCTTTCGAGAACTAATGCAAGTCGCAAGTAAGATGAATTCATTCTCAACATTTAAATTTACACCAGATGACATCGTGCGCTCAGGATTTGTGAAGCAGTGGCTGATTACATGTGAGAAGCTAGGTCTGTAAACCAATCACACAAACAACAAAGGCTCCGTAATTGGAGCCTTTTTATTTTTATTTACGCAGAAATTTTAAGCAATAGTAAACTGTTTAGGTTTCTGTTCATCGGGTACAATTTCTTCCATTAAAATGGATAGAATACCATCAACAAGAGAGACTGATTTAACTTCGATTAGTTCACTTACAACAAATGAACGATTAAATGAGCGATTGCTAATGCCGTTATACAGGTAGATTGGCTCAGCTACATCAGTTGTATCCCCAACCTTTTTGATCTTAGCGCCCTTTACTCGTAGCACATTTTTATCAAGCTCTACTGTGATATCATCTTTTGTGAAACCCGCCACTGCTAGACGAATCTCACATTGATTATCAGATGGTTTGATAATATCATAGGGTGGATATTTAGAATCGCCGCGAAGTTGACGTTCCATTTCATTAAACAGTTTATCGAATCCAAAGATTGATAGATGACGTGGTAGATGTAAAAGTTCTGACATTTAAAATACTCCTTAAAATAAGCAAGTTTAATTTGTTGCACTTTGATATGGTAGCAACTGTTCACCATCTTCTATTGGTCGTCCTTAATAAAGCAACAACCGATTAGAATTCTATATTTAAAAGAATGTCGGTTTAGCAACTGATCTAGTTAATGCCATTAGTCCTGTTTGTAGATCAGTTGCACCAATAGATGCCCACCGCTGATCAGTTTCGGGATTAGCACGAATTCTTTCAACTAGTTCGCCTAACTCGATTCCCTTAGTTTTAATTTCGTTCATTAGATCAATTTCATCTTGACTAAGTTCCCGATACCCCTTAATGTGACGATGCTGGTTCTCCACTTTTACTCCTTAAATTGACTTAAACGATTCCTTGAACGGTGAACTATCACCATTATGAGCATGCCATAGATAAACTGGATTATTTGGATTATGTCCAATCTGTTCCGGTCTAGGATGTAACTCAAAATTCATATGTCTATCAAGTAAAATCTCATTCTCATACGGAGCATTTGAGATTTTACGCATAGATGTTAGCTGATATGGTCTACCAGCAACTAGGTGCATAGCCAAGATATGCTTAGAATTCGGTAAAATTATACCATGATGGTCGCTATCATGGTGTGCAGTGATCTCATCCCTATTGGCAAATCCAATTGATTTGCTAATCGACGTTGATGTAGATGTAAATGCTGGCAGAGTTAAAATCTTCTTTGATCGTGTGCTATTCCACTCCATACCAGCTAAGTATGCAGGTGATCGTTCAACCCCACTATAGACGACTAAATTCTTTTGTAGATTATGGACTGGTAGTGTAGCATCAAGTGATTTTATGTCATTTAAAATCTTTTCACTTGGATATGTTTCATTAATGTG
>OGWO01000009.1_pt1 | contig 19782 bp, 20 predicted proteins | sample 1576001 | NCBI WGS metagenome assembly OGWO01 (sample SAMN07581522, study PRJEB24739) | freshwater metagenome | place: Singapore | collected 2015-01
ACAAGGTAGAGGAAAAAACCATTGATCAAGATGAGGGAGAACAGAAAAAAAAAAAGGAAAAAAAAGGATTTTCTTAAAGCACTGGTAAAAAGCGCGAAACAGGCTGGCGAAGAATACGACCCAGATGGAGATGAAGATTACATTTTTATGGATGACCCAGATCAAAGCGGGGAATCTGAGGTATTTGAGCGTAAAAGGATGTTCCAACGCCGTGACTTAACAGGCGAATTTATACGGCTAACAACACTTATAGCCAATTTAGAACGTCAATTACTGCAATCCAGCAAGACAAGAGTTGAGATTGAAATGATACGCAAGGGAGAGAAGCAAGTTGATGATGTTGAGCAGTTCACAGACATTGAGCTGGATGCAGAACTTCAGAAGCTTATCGGCGGACTCTCAGTTTAAAGTCTTATCCAAGCTGGATAAAAAAGCCAAAACACGGCTTTTAAAATTGATTAAAGAGTACGAGTTAAGGCTCACACACAAGCTATACAAGTTATTCCCAGAAGAAGGCGAGCTATCACGGCACAAATACGTGAAGCACATGCAATTCTTTCAGGGCGGTACGGCGTATAGAGCGCGTTTGTTTATGGCGGGGAACCGTGTAGGTAAAACCGTTACAGGCGCGTATGAAGGCAGCTTGCACGCAACAGGCTTATATCCAGAGTGGTGGACAGAAGAAAACGGATGTAAGCGATTTAATACTAAAACGGATGGTTGGGTAGCTGGTAAAACCAACGAAACCACACGCGACATTATCCAGAAAGAGCTTTTTGGTAATGTGGTGTATATCAACGGAAAAAAAACCGTAGATTGCACAGGCGTTATCCCAAAGCATTTAGTAGATCGAAAGTCGATACGCTGGAAACAAGGCGTAGCAGATTTAATTGACTTTGTACGTGTCAAACACGTATCGGGGGAATGGTCGAGTATCGGCTTAAAGTCATATCAACAAGGGCGTGGCGCGTTTGAAGGAACGGAACGACACTGGATATGGCTAGATGAAGAACCAGAACAGTGGATTTATACCGAGTGTGTAACGCGAACAGCGACCACACAAGGCATTGTCATGGTGACGTTCACGCCGTTGGAAGGTACAACGGAAATGGTGGACGACTTCATCAAGAAGTCTGATGAAGGAATCAATCTGTTAATTCAGGCGGGCTGGGATGATGCACCGCACTTAACAGAGAAAGACAAAGCCGATTTATTGGCAATTTTCCCTGAACATGAGCATGAAGCACGTTCAAAAGGTATTCCGTATGCAGGCTCAGGCTTAATTTTCCCAATTAAAGAGTCTGATATTGTCATTGAGCCGTTTGCTATTCCTAAGCATTGGGCAAGGCTCACAGGCATGGACTTTGGCTGGGATCACCCGACAGCAGCAATCAACCTTGCTTGGGATAGGGACAATGACATTGTTTATCTGGTGGATGAATACGGCGCATCTAAGAAAACACCAATTGAACATGCACCACACATCAAAGCATTGTGTCATTTCGCGCCAGTAGCCTTCCCGCATGATGGATTGCAGCACGATAAAGGCGGCGGTGAGCAAATGCGCGAACAGTACGTGAAGCAAGGCGTAAACATGACTGCAGAACGAGCCACGTTTGAAGATGGCTCAAACAGTGTAGAAGCAGGCTTGATGATGATGCTTACACGTATGCAGCAAGGGAAACTCAAAGTATTTAAGCATTGTGTCAAATGGATTGAAGAACGGCGCATGTATCACCGCGAGAACGGCAAAATCGTTAAGCGCAAGGATGACTACATGGACGCATCACGCTATGCGCTAATGATGTTGCGTTACGCCGTTACAGAGCCAATTTTAAAAACCAGACAAGAGCGTAGGAGAAGCAAACTGTGATTCATGTGCAGTACGGCGTTTTAAAAGAATTACACGTAAGAGATAAGTTTGGTGTACGCGCCATGATTGCTAATGTGGCTATCCGCGAAAATGGTCAGGAACCAGTGGATGATGCAGCTTTGATTTTAGCGCGTAGATCGTTTGGTGTTGGCCGTAGCCATTTAATTCTAAGACAAAACATGCACGCCGTATTAGACACACAAGAGCTATTACAAACGGCGTTTGATGCAGTACAGCGATTGTTCGGCTCAGTTGATAAAGACAATTTGCATAAAATGGCTGATTTATTGCTGGATTATACAGACGAGCTAGTGATGCACCCACCAGAAGATCAAATGAAGCTATGGAAACAGCAGCAAAAATTGATTGAGCAATCACAAGCTTTAATCACTGTAAACGATGAGATTATTTTGGATGCTCGGTAATGGCAGTAAATGAAACAGGCTTAAAGGCCAATTTAGATCAAGACTTTTTAAAAAGTGATGAAGATCAATTTTTGGCGTGGGCGCATGGTCTATATCAGCGTGAGTTAGACTTACAGGCAGAATCACGTACAGAACGCGCTATTGATGCAGCATTTTACGATGGTGATCAATTTAGTGATGAAGAACTGCAGGAATATGAAGCGCGTAACCAAAAACCGCGAGTGTTCAATGAAATCAAGCCTACCGTAGATTGGTTGCTTGGCGGTGAACGGCGCGTTAGAACGGATTGGGCCATTTTGCCACGTACAGAAGATGACTCAGAGCCAAGTATTAGAAAATCAAAACTGGCTAAGTACATTGATGATATTAACAATGCGAATTGGCACAGGTCAGAAGCATTTAGCGATATGACCAAATGCGGCGAAGGCTGGACAGCAGTTGAATACTTGCCTAATCAGGATGGTGATTTTCAAATTATGTTCCAACATGAGCATTGGCGTTATATGTTGGCCGACTCTAAGAGCCGCCGCCGTGATATGACCGATATGCAGTATATCTGGCGTGTGAAAATCCTAGACTTACAAACGCTGATTAGTTATTTCCCCGAAAAAAAAGCGGAATTAATTAATATCAGTGATGATATGGATGTTTTAGAGCAAGACTTACTAGATGAATCACTAACCAGTCTTGACCCTTCTAGCAACGAAAGACACCTTCGCACAGGCTCATTAAGCTTTGACATGAACGGCGCAGGCGACAGGGATGGGGTTAAGGTTTATGAAATGTGGTACAAGCAAAGTGAGCGCGTACAGTTGTTACGTGGTGAAGGCTCATATAACAATGAAGTGTACGACCCAAAGAACCCAGATCATCAAGTTTTAATCCAGCATTACGGTTTTAAAACAGCAGAAGTTACCCGCCAGCAAATGTATTGCGCTATGTACACGGATGATACGGTACTGTACCGCCAAAAATCGCCGTACAAGCACAACCGTTTTCCGTTTGTACGCCGTTATGCGTATTTAAAAGACCGTGAAGGCACACCATACGGCGTTATCCGTTCTGTACGTGACCCACAAAGCGATTTAAACATACGTCGTAACAAGGCATTACACATGCTTTCATCTGTGCGTGTAGTCATGGAAAAAGGCGCGGTAGATGACAAAGAGCAATTAGCAAGCGAAGTTGCACGATGGGATGCCATTGTTGAAATCAATCAAAATAAAAAGTTTGATATTCAAGAAGGGCAGGACAGAGCCAACACGCAATTAAACGTAGGTGAGCAGAACAGCGCATATATACGCCAAATTTCAGGCGTAACTGGTGAAAACAGGGGCATGGATACCAACGCCACTTCTGGCATTGCGATTCAAGCAAGGCAGGAACAAGGCACAATTATATCTACCGTGTTATCCGATATGCACAGCTTGGCGCGAAAATTAGAAGGTGAGCTTATTCTTAGCTTGATGGAACAGTTTTATGACAAGCCATTTCAATTCAGGATTACTGCAGACAACCTAAAAGACAAAATCGAGTTTGCCAAAATCAATGATGAAGCCGAACCTGAAACAGATATTACAAAAACACAATCAGATTTTGTGGTATCAGAGCGCGACTACAGAACAACCATGCGACAAGCCTTGTCAGAGCAGCTATTAGCATCGGCAGCAACGATAGCACAGCACACAGGCAATCCGACTTTAGCCGTTGCCATGATGACCAGTGCAATTGAACTGCAGGATTTACCAGATAAAGACCGTTTAATTGATGGTTTACGCAAGGCATCTGGTATGCCGCCGTTAAATGAAACGGAAGAAGAACGGATGCAGCGTGAAAAACAGGAACAAGAGCAGCAGGCACAGCAAGCGCAGCAACAACAGCAGGCCATTGAGCTTGAAATGAAAGAGCGTGCGGCGAAGATTGCAGAAACAGAAGCTAAAGCGGCTAAGGCTGTGATGGATGCTGAATTGCTGAAAGTCAGAAACGTATTTGAGAAATTGAACACGCTCAAGTCTGGAGTGGAAGCAGGCAGCATTGCAGTACAAAATCACGGCGCGTTACCAGTGGTCGATCAGTTAATTGAGAACCTAGACTCATTGCTTAACTTGGCAGAACCAGAGCCAACGGCGCAACCAGACCAGCAGCAGCTTGAGCAGCAAGCCATGATGCAGCAACAGCAGCAAATGGAGCAGCAGCAAGCACAAGAGCAGCAACCATTTTAAATAAAAAATGTAGCCAGCCTTCTTATGAAGGCTTTTTTTATGCCTATACCGAAGCGGAGTTACCCAAATGTCAGAAATTAATGACGAAAATACTTTAAATGAGTTTGAATACACGGAAGAAGAAAAAGCCGAGTTAGCCAAGCTTGATGCACTCAACGAAAATTCAGACGAGTTAAAAACCGAAGCAGGCGAAGAACAGGTATCACTTGAAGCTATTGAAAAAGCAAAACAGCAAGGTGAACAGGATTTAGAAGTAGGCGATGAATTTCTGGATGAATTATTAAATCCAGAAGATACGGCGAAACAAGAACAAGGTGGAGAGGGTGAACCAGCCGAGCCTAAAATTGAACCTGAACCAGAACCAGAACCAGAAGTAGAGCCAGAGCCTTTACCAGACTATCAGGCGCAATTGGATGAAGCCGAGCAGCGACTACAAGAATCGCAGGGCAACATTGACGACACGCTGAATAAATTACGTGAACTAGCCGAACAATACGATGAAGGCGAAATCTCACAGGGCAAGTATGATGTACAAAAGCTTGAACTTGAGCGTGAATTACGCCGTAACGAAAGACAGCATGAAAAGCTAGAAGGTGAGCTAGAGCAGATCAATAGCGAAGCCGATAGCAAACTATCTGCATATCAGGATGCACGCCGTAACGCATGGCGCAATGAATTAATTGAGTTTTTAGACGACCCAGCGAATGAGGTTATCGGCTCAAATCCGCATGTTGCTGAACAGTTTGACAAGCTACTAGCTTCAATGGGTAGTTCTGGTGTATTTGAAGGATTGAACAATAAACAAATTTTACAGTCTGTGCGCAACCAGTTGTCTTTCCATGTTCCTGAATTGCGCGATAAACCTTACACACCTAAAGCGGCAAAATCAAAAGACAAGCCAGCAAAACCACGACATGAAAACAGCAATGTACCTGCATCTTTATCACAAATGAACGTCAAAGAAGTACCAGCAGACGACCCTTTTGCATATATCCGCAAATTGTCTGGTGTTGAGTACGAACAAGCAATTTCAAAGCTAAGTGAAGAACAGCAAGACGCGTTTTTCTTTGGCTAAACAGTTTTTTAATCTTTAAATCATCTAGGAGTAGCTATTATGGCTTCAACTAATATCCCTTTCGGCTCACCATTGGCTAAAAAGCATTTTGGCGGGGCGATGTTTAACTCCACGATTGCAAAATCGTGGGTAGCTAAAAACCTTATCGAAAATGCACACCGCACCGATAAGGGTGCAGAAATGGCAAACGCGCCTATTGTCGTGATGAATGACTTAACCAAGTCAGAAGGCGACACGGTATCGTTTGATATTTACATGCAGCTTACAGGTCGCGGAACCTTTGGTGATGACAACCTAGAAGGCAACCTAGAATCACTTGATTCTTATACCGATGAAATCAGTATCAATCAGGTGCGTAAAGGTGTCGATGTTGGTGGCCGTATGACCAACAAGCGTACTGTGAATGATCAGCGTGCAGTAGCGCGTTTGAAGCTTACAGAATGGTTTTCGCAATTCTTAGACCAGACTTGCTTCACCAACTTGGCAGGTAAGCGCGGTATCAATCCTTTCGTATTGGCGAAAAACGTAAACTATGCGGTGAAAGATACGCATGAGTTTGAAGATTATGACGCAGATCACATTGTATATGGTGGTGCAGCAACCTCTAAGCAGTCTTTAACCGACCAAGACACCATGACTTTAAGCTTGATTGATAAGCTTATCGTTAAGGCGACCACAGAAGGCGGTGACGCAGATAAAAAGGTACGCTTAACGCCGTTGGATAAAAACGGCGAAGATGCCTACATCATGCTATTGCACCCTTACCAAGAGCATGACTTGCGTACTGATACTGGTACTTCTGGCTGGTTAGACATTCAGAAAGCGGCGGCTGGTGCGGAAGGTATGAAATCGCCTATCTTCAAACAAAACTTGGGTAATTATCGCGGCGTACACTTCAAAAAGCATAAGCATGTTGTATTGGATGATACATACGGCGTATCAGGTAACGTGCAATCAGCGCGTGCATCATTCATGGGCCGCCAAGCACTTGTATTGGCTTTCGGTAATGCTTCATCTGCTAACCTTCGTGCAGACTGGACAGAGAAAAAAACCGATGTGGACGACAACAAGCAAGCTATTTCTGGCCGCATGATGTTCAACGCAAAACGTCCACGCTTCAATGGTCAGGATGTAAACTCATACGCCGTAGATACTGCAGCGAAAAAACCAGCATAACGAACACAACCCGCCGTAAATGGCGGGTTTTTTCTTATTCATTTTTTGGAGTAGTCAAACATGGCTCAATATTTTTCAGAATCACACGAAGGCATGAGCAGCCTACCGACAAACTCACACGGCGGTATGCTAATGCGTCATCGTTGCGCTATCGTTTTTGCAGTCGGTGCAACCTTAGCAGCTAAAGACCAGCTTGTATTAGGCGTATTACCTGCAGGTTATACGATTGATGAAATCACAGCAGACAGTGATGGTATTACAGGTTTAAGTGTGAACGTGGTGCAAGCGGAAGGATTAGCTGAATCCGATGCAAAAACAACACTAGCATCTGGAATTAGTCTTGCTAATGCAGGTGGTGTAGCGGGTACTGTGACTAAGGATGCAATCCGATTCAAAGGCACAGACAAGGGCTTGTATCTGGTGGCAGAAGTTGCTGCAGGTGGTAATGTTACGGCGGGGCAAGAGGTAGGCGTGACGTTTACCTATCGTTATCGCCAAGTCACGTACTAATCGGCCAAAAGAAAAGAGGGGATAACTCCCCTCTTTTTTATTTATCTATCACAAATAGGAAAGCACGCCATGACAATGAAAAATGCAGCACCACAGAACACAGATATTGATTTAAAAGCCGATGATATTATCGAGTGTATCCTTCACCGCAAAGGTGGCACAGTGGTTGATTTTGGTTTTCACAATAAACGTAAAGTGAAATATCACTTTAAGCCGATTGACCCGACAGACCCAGACTCACCACACGTTTGTAATGTTCCTAACGATGAACACTATGACCGTTTCTTAGAAATCCCAGAAGCATATCGCGCATATTTCCACGATCAAGAATATGAGCCAGCTTACGCCGTACCAACACCAAAACCAGAGCGTGACGAATACGACCCGCGCAATGACTTTGCAGACTTGTTATCGGTCAATGCTGATGATGTGAGCAATGACTGGTTAGGTCGCTTCACTAAAGAAATCTTAGGCATCGAGCTTACTCAAAAGCAGGACTTGGCCGACTATGCCAAGACTCATTATGAGCTAGATTTTAACTATGGCACGACAACGGCGGCTGAAATTGCACGCTTGATCTTAAAAGAGCGTATCGAAGAAGAACGCAACGCTAGCGATGCAGCAAATTAAGGAATAATTCATGAGCCAAATTACTTGTCAGACCCTTATTGATGGGGTACAGGCAACACAGTTAAACGACTCAGAAAAAATTGCATGGTCAGAAACATTGCTTATGTCAGCATTGAATCAAGCCTTAGCAATTTTAACTTTGGTGCGGCCAGATGCTACAGCCAAAGTGCATGAGTTTACTTGTGTCGCAGGTACACGCCAAAACTTACCCGCCGATGGTTTACGTTTGTTGAAGGTGGTGCGTAACTTATCTGCAGAGGGCGCAATTGGCCGCGCAGTACGCCTAGTGAATATCAGTGACCTAGATTCTATTGCTCCTAATTGGCACGCAGAAGCACCAAAGGATACGGTCAAAGAATATATGTTTGATGAGCGCAGTCCTAAATGGTTTTATGTGTACCCGCCAGCACAGGCCAACATAAAACTAGAGATTGAATATTCAGCGCAGCCAACGGAAATCACAGACCTATCTCAACCATTGCCAGTGGATATGGTGTATATGCAGCCATTACAAGAGTTTATTTTGTATAAGTTGCTATCTGGTGAAGGTGGTCAAGGTCAAGGTATGCAGCATTACAACACAGGCATGTCGTTACTTGGTGCGAAGCCTGCAGTAGACCGTTTTGCAGCACCTATCACAGAAACCAATAGAGCCACAGGGGTTTAATTATCATGGCGAGATATGACGATTTAGTGGCATTGGTAGCAATTCATGTTTCGCCATGCCCTGAACCCGCAATTATTAGCGCGTTACAGCAAACAACGCGAGATTTTTGCAAAGAAACGCGTGTGTGGGTGCATGACGTACCAGAAACCGCCGTTATCCCAGCACAATTAAGCTATACGCTGGAATTGCCAGAACAAACAACCATTGTGCATGTTTGGGGTATTGATGGGCGTACAGGTAACTATGAGTTAAAACCAGAGCATTACATCACTTTTCCGAACACTTTAAATTTTAACAAGCTACCAGCACGCGACACTTTTAAACCAGTTGTATCGCTTATGCCAAGCGCAGAAAGTGAAGAAATACCAGATTTATTAGTTGAGTATTTTCAGGACTATATCGTTTCTGGTGCGGTGGCTCACTTGCAAATGCAACCTTTTAGAGATTGGTCACAGCCAAACGCTGCAGAAGCGCATTTATTCAAGTATCAGCAAGGCTTACAAGAAGCCATTTTAATGCGCGATAACGGCTTGAATATGTCAAAAATCAAAGGTCGCGTTAGACCGCAGTATATTTAGTTTTAGGTATTAAAAATGGCAAAGCAAAATTTTAATGCAGGCACAGCACCTTCGGGTGTGGGTGGCGATACGAACCGCGCCGTAAACACAAAATGGGATGCTAACTTTACTGAAGTGTATAAGGCTTTAGGCGGCTCAAACAACGGCGGTACAGGTTCGGTATTGCCAACAGCACTACCAATCATTAATGGTGGCACTGGTGCAACCACAGCAGCAAATGCACGTATAAACTTGGGTTTAGACAAGGTAAACAATACATCAGACGCAGATAAACCAGTCAGTACGCAGCAAGCAGCCGCAATTTCCGCATCATCTAGCAGCTTAACAATCCTAATCAAAGACTCATTGCGTCAGTCGGTCGAAGCCGCAAGCGGTGGTGAGCAGACCGTGTTATACACGGCAAAAGGTCAGCCGACATACATGAACATCATTAAAAAGTTTGATCTATCAACGATTGATGCGTCACTAAGCGGTACACATCCAGCGTTTATCGTGAATGGTGTAGAAAAGCCTGAAATCTTTGTAGGCACGTATCTTGGAAAATTGGTCGATGGTGAGTTATTAAGTCTGCCAAATGTAGACCCTTCAGCGTCAGCTAACTTTGACAATTTCTCAACATACGCCCGCGCATGTGGTGCGGGTCATCACTTGATGACAAATGCAGAATGGTCGGCTGTAGCTCTGCAGTGCTATAAAAACGACACGCAACCGTTTGGCAACACGTATTACGGACGCAGTTCTGAAAATCCGTTATTGATTGGACGCAGACAAGATGGGCTTGATGCAGGCAATACAGCAGGCACAGCGCGAACGCTTACAGGTTCAGGGCCAGTTGAATGGCGGCACAATCGCAAACCAAGCGGTATTGCAGACTTGTCAGGCAACGTGTGGGAGTGGAGCGCGGGTATGCGTTTAATCAATGGCGAAATCCAAGTCATTGCAGACAATAACGCAGCACTACACACAATCGATATGTCAGCAACGTCAGCGCAATGGAAAGCGATTGATGCGGTGACAGGCAACCTTGTTACACCAGATGGCAACGGTACAACGGCTGGTACGGTGAAATTTGCAAATAGTGGCACAGCAGACTACACAATCAACGGTACAAGCTTTGGTGCAATTCGCAACTTGTCTACAATTAAGCCAGTGAGCGCGGCTGCGCTGGCTCGCTTAAAAGCACTGTGCTTGTATCCAGTCATTGAAGATACGGCCAAATTTAATAGCGATTACTTTGGTAAAGACATTACTGCGGAGCGCGTGCCCTTCCGCGGCGGCCATTGGGCCAGTGCGGCCGGTGCGGGCGTGTTTGCTCTCGGCTTGACTTACGCTCGCTCTGGCGTGAACACGGCTATCGGGGCGCGTCCAGCTTTCGTGAATCCGTAATCTGTTTTGTGTCATCTGTTTGCGTGCGCGATAGCGCACGTTCTTATTTTTAATTTGTGGGTAGTTTTGTGTCTAGTGATTTATTAATCAGACAAAAGTGTGAAGAAATGATCGCATACGGTTATATCGCATTGCGTCAATTTCCAAAATTTGAAAAGCATGTGCTTGCTGCAGAAATCAGGCAAGTCATGTGGGGAATTTTAAGACTGATTGTTGTGTGCAATAAACGCTATCACAAAAAGACCACGCTACAAGAGTTGGATGCAGAACTTGATTTACTACGCGCCCAAATCCGTATTTCCAAAGAATTGGGTTATCTGGATTTCAAGAAATACGAATACTGGTCAAGGCTAAACAATGAGATTGGCCGTATGGTTGGCGGCTGGATTAAAGCATTTGCTGGTAGCAGTAAATAGGGGTGTGCGTTACAACGACGTGCCCATCCGTGGCGGCAATTGGAACAATGCTGCCAATTCGGGCGTGTTCGCTCTCAACTTGAATAACGCCCGCTCGAACGTGAACACGAATATCGGGGCGCGTCCAGCTCTTAGAGCGTGTCAGAAATCTAGCTCTTACTGAGAGCTAGGGCAGAACACTTTAAAAGGATGCACACTCCTTAGACGAGAGTCTAAAAAACTTAACTGGAGGCATAGCTGAGTAGCATTTTGCGAAAACTTATGCCGCTTTTCTTTTTGAGATATACATGACAGTCACGTACAACAATTTATTTAGTCAGATTTATGACTTTGAAAATTTATACAACGCATATTTGAAAGCAAGGCGCGGTAAGCGTGACAGGCGCGAAGTTTTAAAGTTTGAGTTGAATTTAGAGGAAAACTTAATTCAATTACAGAACGAATTAATCTGGGGTATATATAAAACTGGAGAGTATCGCGTATTTAAAGTATTTGAGCCAAAAGAGCGTGATGTGGCCGCATTGCCGTTTCGTGACCGTGTGGCACAGCACGCAATATTGTTGGTCATAGAACCAATATGGGAAAAGCGATTTATTTACGACAGCTATGCCTGCAGAGTCGGCAAAGGTACGCATATTGGCGCAGATCGCGCCCAAGCCATGATGCGAAAAGTATTGAGAAACACAGGCAAGCTTTATGCGTTTAAAGCCGATATTTCAAAATTCTTTTACAGTATTAATCATGCTGTGATGAAGCAGCTTGTTAGAAAAAAGATTGCATGTAAGGCAACACTGGAATTGCTGGATGAAATTATTGATTCATCGGGCGGCGGGGTGGGTTTACCCATCGGCAATTTAACATCGCAGCTTTTCGCAAATATTTATATGCACGAATTAGACGAATACGTGAAGCATCGGCTATGTGAGAAATATTACATACGTTACATGGATGACTTTTGTATTTTTTATCACGACAAAGATCACTTGCGGCATTTACGCATAGATATAGAGCGATTTTTGTTTGAAAGGTTAAAACTCAAAACCAATGCCAAAACACAGATTTTCCCAGTGTCAGCTAAGAATGGCAGGGCATTGGATTTTTTGGGTTATCAAATGTGGCCAACGCACAGGCGTGTGCGTAAAAGTTCAATCTCACGGATTCATAGAAAAATCCGTTTTATGAAAAAGCAGTACAGCAAAGGCAGGATTCCAGCCAAGCGCATTCAAGCGTCAATGCAATCCTGGCTTGCCCATGCTTCACATGCACAAAGCTACGGCTTGCGCGTATCAATTTTAAAGAAAGCAGTTTTTTACAGAAAAGTAGACCGCAATTTGACGAGCTATGTCTTATTGCCAAAACATGAGGATTTAAAATGTTAAAGCTTGTATCGAACAGAGAAGGCGTTGAGATTCATCAACTTGAAATCACAGATAGCGGATGCACAATTACACCCGCATTTGCTGGTGTGTGTGAGCTAGTCAATCAGTGCGGCGGGGATAAGCGAAAAATCCTAAATGCTTTGGCGCAGTTCGATAAGAATTACGTCTGGGCGGTGACTTACGAAACCCCACCAGTACCCGCATTGACACGCCGACAATTTCGGCTTGCGCTTGTGACAAATGGCTACAGTCTTACAGATATTGAAGCACTGATTGAGCAAATCCCAGATGAAATGCAAAAGCAGATCATCAAAATCGAATGGCAGGATGCAACTACATTTATTAGATCAAGCCCAAACATTCTAGTTATGGCAGACTTAATGGGGTTGTCTGCAGAACAGGTGGACGCGCTTTGGTCACAAGCCTTAACTTTTTAAGGAGTTTGTTATGCGAATCAAGGTAGCGAATTTTTTAGGCTCATTCCCACGTATTCACAATACAAAGCTAAAGGATACGGCAGCAGAAAAGGCTTTAAATGTTGATGTGACTAGCGGAGTGCTACGCCCATTTTATGCGCTACCAGCAGTTCATAAACTCAATGATATAGGCGCGGAAACCAAGTCTTTTCACTTTTTTCAATTTCCAAATACAAATGGATTTTTCCAGTTTGTTGATTTTGTTGATATAGCCTATTCACCTATTGCCGATGATCAGTACCGCCGCATCTACTGGTCGGGTGATAGCCGTGATAATGGTCATCTTCTCTACTCCTACACACCAAAATTAACCAATGGTGCGGTTTTTAACCCTGCAACATGGCATCGTGTAGGCATACCTGCGCCAACAGTCGCACCAACAATTCTAAGCTCAAGCAGCACCTACACAGAAGATGAGTTGGCAGACTTGAGCGATGAAGCGCGATTGTATGTTTATACATACGTAAGTGAAACAGGCGAGGAATCAGCACCAAGTCCACCTAGCGGACTGGTATATGTTCCACACGACAACAGCACAGTGGAAATCGGAACGCTATTAACCGACACAAACGCAAGTACAGGGCGGGTTATTTCTAGAAAAAGGATATATAGATCACTTACAGACTCATCTGGTGGCGCAGATTTATATTTTGTGGGTGAGATTCTTGCGGCTTCAACAAAGTTCACAGACTCAATGAATAGCAGCGAAGTAAACACGCAAGACCCTATACCCTCAATCACTTGGGACACACCAAGACAAGGATTGCAAGGCTTAGGCGTTACAGCAGAGGGTGTAAATTACGCCTTTGTTGGGAAAATCGCATGTTTCACCGTACCGTACTACCCTTATGCTTGGCCACGCGACTACGAGATAACACTCAAGCACGACATTGTGGCTATGGGTCATTATGAAAACTATATTTTATGTGCGACCACTGGCACACCGTACCTTATTTCAGGGATTGACCCTGCATCAACAACAGTGAGCGAATTGCCAATAAATGAGGCTTGTATCGCCAAACGCTCACTGGTCAGTATGGCAACATGCGTGTGTTACGCCAGTCCTAACGGCATTGTTATGGCGTATGGCTCAACCGCAAAGCTAGTCAGTGATTCATTCTTTGACAAGGATACTTGGAAAGCGTTAAAACCAGAAAGTATCCATGCTGTAGAGCATCGTGGAAAATACCTATTTTTCTATAATAATGGGGTTAAGAAAGGCGCATATTTATTTGACCCGCTACAGGTTGATTTTGGCTTAATTGAGCTTGATATATGGTTTAAGGCGACAACCAGACACCACCAGACAGAAGAATTATTTTTTCTAGCCGATGATCTAAATATTTATAAATTTGACGACACAGCGAGCAACAAAAAGCCTTATGTGTGGCGCAGCAAGTTATTTGATGTGGGAAATGATGGAGCGAGATTTTTAGCGTGTTCCGTTATTGCAGATGATTACAACGATGTGACCATTTCCATTGTGGCGGATAATAGGCAAATCTACACAAGAAAAGTAACCAGCAGGAAGCCATTTAGACTGCCTAACCACTCTAACCATTTTGATTGGCAATTTGAAATTACCGCAACATCAAAAGTTAGGGAAATATCTTTGGCCACTTCTATGTTGGAGCTTGCTAAAAATGGCTAACCTCAGAAAGCTTATTGAAAAACGCCTTATCAGTAAGGCGGTAGACAAGGTTAAAAAACTAAACGCCGCCACGCCAGTTGTGGATGACCCTACACTACAAACGTGGATTAAAGAGGTATCCAGTACCGTTAGAGATATTACAAATACTGGTGTTCGCCGATCAGACTTGGTACGCGCTGGTATTGCAACTATCAGTAATGGTGAGCTGCAAAGCATATTTGCACCACAGGAAGAAGTAAACTTAACCATTCCAGTCGCCGTAATGAATTTAACGGCCAACGGTGCATATAGCTCAATTACACTTGATTGGGAAACTAAGCCAAGCAAATACTTTGGTGAAAACCGTGTTTATCGCTCAGATGTAGATGACTTTGGTACAGCAGTTCAAATCGGCTCAAGCATTGGTAACGTATATACCGACTATATTGGGAACAATGCTAAAGCATACTATTGGGTAAGAACAATCAGTAAATATGGCGTAGAGGGGGATTTAGCACCTTCGGTTTATGCTGAAACCAGCTTGGATATTGGTTATTTAATTGAACAGCTTACAGGCAAAATAAATGCTTCACAGTTCACGCAAGAGTTGCAAACAGAAATCGGAAGGATTGAGTTAAATAGCAATGCAATCTCTCAAGAAATACAGAACAGAGTAAATGCCATAGCTGCAGAAAGCGCAGAAAGAATAGCGGCCATTACTGCAGAAACAGTAGCAAGACAACAGCAAATCGCAGACAACACTACACAACTAAGTAATAAAATAATTGAAGAACAACAGGCACGTATTTCAGATATTGCAGAGGAAGCTGCAGTAAGACAACAACAAATTTTGTCGGAAGCTGAGGCGCGACAACAGCAAATTAATGACAATGCCACAGAATTAAGCAACAAAATTATCGCAGAACAGCAGGCGCGTGTTTCAGCAATCGCAGCAGAAGCCGAAATAAGGCAGCAGCAGCTTTTAGCTGAAGCGGCAGCAAGGCAACAACAAATAAGTGAAAGTGTCACAGAGTTAAGCAATAGGATAATTGAAGAACAGCAGGCGCGTGTTTCAGCTATAACCGAAGAAGCAGCAACAAGACAGCAGCAAATCTTAGAAGAAGCGCAGGCAAGAGCTGGCGCAATTGAGATAGCGGTTTACAATGAGCAAGTGATTAGGCAATCAGAGGATGAAAAACTATCACAACAAATCAATATCGTTAATAGTGCAGTTACCAACAATGACACTACGCTAAGAGCTTTAATTACTGATGAGCAAACAGCAAGAGTAAACGGTGACGAAGCACTGGCAGATGATATAAGAACACTGTCATCTACCGTGACAAACAACGATACCCAAGTTAGAGCGTTAATTACCGAAGAAGCAACAACCAGAGCAACCGAAAATAGCGCAATATCCACTAAGCTTGATGGTGTGTTCGCTCAAGTCAATCCAAGCATGGCGGGAAGTGATGAGTTAGCAGGAAGTGGCAGCATGTTGGCTGGCGTGTGGAGTGAACAGACCGCACGTATTGAGGGTGACGAGGCGCTAGCAAAGAGGATTGATTCGGTAGTTGTAAAGCTTAGTGATGATTTATCGGCATCAATAATAACCGAGCGCACAGCTAGAGTGTCTGCAGATGAAGCAATGGCAGAGCAAATTAGAACACTTAATAGCAAAACTGGCGACCTGCAGGGTTTGATCATAGAAGAACAGGAAGTAAGAACCAGTCAGATTGATGCCATATCTAAAGAATTAACATTCATTAGCGCGGGTGTTGGTGAGCAGTTTGACACAAATATTATCTGGTTTTTTGATGGTGATACGGAAGGATGGACATGCGAATATGGACTACCCATTATCTCAAATGGATATATACGTGCAGCCGATTATGCTGATGAAAACTACTTAATTAGCCCACCACTAGAGAATATTAGTGGCTCAAGCTACCCACACTTTAGAGCAAGAATAAAGAAGGTGGGGAATCCCGTTTGGGATGGGGTTTTACTCTATGGCTTGGATTTTGGTGAATCATATATAATCCCAGAACCAGCATGGGATTTAAACGATATATCAGTTGTTCAAGCCGATGTGTCGTGGGTTGGTGATATTGATAGAATTAAAATCAAATTTCTAAGCAGTCAAGATGCAGATAATTATTACTTTATTGACTGGTTGGCGATTGGTAGACCTTCGCCTTCTGCATCATATTCAGCACTATCAGAAGAACAGCTAGCAAGAGCAGAAGCCGACAGAGCCAATGCTAGCACAATCTCCACCCTAACAGCAGTCGTAAATACAAATGACACGGTTTACAGAGGTTTAATATCAGATATAGCAAGCATATCTGCCGATGCAGATAGTGTTTTAGCCAATCGCGCCACACTACTTGAAGCTAAGACTGCTGAAAATGCAGCAGCCATTACAACCGAGCAGACATTAAGGATTGAGCAAGATAACGCACTGGCAGAGCAAATCAATACATTATCAGCAGTAGCAGCAGACAATAAGGCCTTAATCACAAGTGAAGCCACCACAAGAGCTACTAAAGACGATGCGTTGGCAGAGCAAATAACAGCCCTAAATAGTACAGTCAACAACAATGACACCACGCTAAGAGCTTTAATTACTGGCGAGCAAACAGCAAGAGTAAGCGGTGACGAAGCACTGGCAGGTGATATAAGAACACTGTCATCTACCGTGACAAACAACGATACCCAAGTTAGAGCGTTAATTACCGAAGAAGCGACAACCAGAGCAACCGAAAATAGCGCAATATCCACTAAGCTTGATGGTGTGTTCGCTCAAGTCAATCCAAGCATGGCGGGAAGTGATGAGTTAGCAGGAAGTGGCAGCATGTTGGCTGGCGTGTGGAGTGAACAGACCGCGCGTATTGAAAACGATGTTGTTATATCTCAACGTATCGACACAGTTTTGTCAGACTTCAAGGAGAATGACACAGCAGTTAGAGCCTTAATTAGTCTGGAATCCACCACAAGAGCAAGCGCAAACGAGGCTTTAGCCGAACAAGTCGAGCTTTTACAGTCCAAGATCAATGATGATATATCTGCAGCGATTTTAAATGAATCAATGACTAGAGCCACGCAAGACGAGGCTTTAACAGCACAGCTTGGACTCTTGCAGTCTAAAGTTGATGAGGATATTTCAGCAGCCATTAGGAATGAAGCAACAGCAAGAGCAAACCTAGAGGAAGCCATAGCAGAAAATATTGAAACAGTGCAAACCACACTAGATGGTCACACAGCCAGTATTCAAGAACATAAGTCATCAATTGATGGTTTGCAAGCAGAGTGGAAAATCAAGGTTCAGGCTGGCGGTAAAATATCTGGTGTATCACTAGGGGGAAGCGGCACAGAGTCAGAATTCCTTGTATTGGCAGATAGGTTCGCCGTTGGTATGAGTACCAATGGCGTTTTAACGTACCCATTTATTATTGATCAGGGCAAGGTTGTTATGAATACAGCCTATATCAAGGATGGGAGTATTGAAAATGGAAAAATCGGCAACCTTTCAGCCGACAAAATCACAACAGGCAGTATTGCAGCAGACCGCATGAAGGCCAATATTGTTTCAGCTATGTCAGGTCAGTTTACAGAATTGAGTTCTATTACTGCAAAGATTGGATTGCTTAGAACTGCGACCAGTGGGGCAAGGACTGAGATCAAAGATAATTTGATTGAGGTTTACGATACTAACGGCAGAATTAGAGTAAGGCTTGGTGTTTGGTAAAAATGGGGGATATATGCCGCAAGGTTTTGAATGTTACGATGCAATAGGTAGAAAGATTATATCTGTTACAGATAGGCTTACTAGGGTTTTAGATATTTTAACAGTACCTCTTGAAATGAATTATAGCTTCAATTATGTCAATAATGCTTTTATTGGGCATAAGCCTTTTGTTCATTTTCCAGTTTTTAATGAATTAATACTAGCTCCAATGGTATATGACTCTTATTCAAGTATGCCAAATCATTTACAAGACACTCAGTATTGGCTAGGTTGGAATAATGTGTTAAATGCAACCTACTTTCAGTTGAATTATGAGCAAATATCAGAAAACACTATTGTTATATCAAATAAATTTTTCTTAGGCGCACCCAATGATGGTATGAGTGGTAGCCGCAGAATTGGCACAAATCCAAGCCACCTAAGAAAAGTACCTATTAAAGTTATTATTGGAGTGTATTAATGGGTGATGGAATTATTATTTACAATGATAACAATAATGTGCAAATTGACAGCACATATAAAAATATGTGTTTTCACAGCAAAATATTTCAAAATACAACGTATTCAATACGTGGCAACCCTGTTTGGGATTTAGCCGTTAATCAAAACCATGTTTATGTTATCGTTCCGCAAGCTGGAACTCTTGTTGGTATAGCACCATTCGCAAAAAGCGACACTGAACCCTACTATCATATTTTTGGCCCAGCACATATTATTACTTATTCTGATGATCAATCAGATTTAAGCATTAATTCAGGGGTTCAAGTTTACAATAATGCTGATCAGATTGTTTTTAATTCAAATAAAGTTCAGCTAAAAATCATAGATTATTTGTTTGGTCATTTAGGTGATTTATCCCAAGATATTCGCGTTAGCATAGATGTTTTACTGCAAAGAAAAACATATATAGGACACAATAATCTTGGAGTTCTTATAGGTTTATCGCCAGTTGGGTTAAACTGGTATAAGTTTATGCAGCGATTTTCTGGATTACACTTTGCTATTGATGGAAGTACGGTTGAGTGTAGATACAAGCAATTAGCAGCAGGCGACACAGGCTCACAATTGAATGACTTTCACTCATATAAAGTTTCAGATATGTATAGCTATTGTGTTGTAGATATAGAAGGCATAGACCTATAAACAACTAAAAATAAATCATATTTTTTGCTTTTTTGGCAGCCGCAACGGACACCTAATTTAAAGGTGTACCCATGAATGAATTACAGCAAGTCAATGAGTTTTTAAGTGTAACAGGCGCGGACTTTATTCGCCGTGTGCATGAGCTTCAAGACTTTCTAATCAACCAGATGCCAGCCGAGCATCACACAGAAATGCCAGTGAAACACCATTTCGCGCATAAAACCTATGTGTGAGAAATGTTTTCGCCTGCAGGTAGCATCGTTGTCGGAAAGACACACCGTTATGACCACACTTGCATTGTGCTTACAGGCAGAGCAATCGTTTATTCAGAGCATGGCGTTAAAGAAATATCCGCGCCATTCACATTTCATTCAGAACGTGGCGCAAAACGCCTATTTGTAGTCATTGAGGACTTAACCTTTCAAACTGTTCGTGACTGGGAAAC
>OGWO01000010.1_pt1 | contig 19502 bp, 22 predicted proteins | sample 1576001 | NCBI WGS metagenome assembly OGWO01 (sample SAMN07581522, study PRJEB24739) | freshwater metagenome | place: Singapore | collected 2015-01
GCCACAGTTTTTGAAAACCAGGTACAATGAAACAGTGGCAATGATCATGGCTATATTCTGGCTTTTCTTATACATATTTGTTAACCTAACTTCTATTTTATATTTAGGATCAATTGCTATTAATAATATATCTTTTTTGTTTGTTTTGTGTTAATTATGTAAGCCTACTTCCCATAAGAACAGTAGGCTTATTTTTTAAAATCTAAATTAATTAAAATGGCAAAGGTAAAAGTATTATCAATTTTCCACGACTTAGAAACTAATGCCTTGCGTAATGCAGGTGATATTTTTGAGTGTACGGATGCTCGTGCAGATGTTCTAAATGCTAAGAAATTAGTAGAAGTTTTAGAGAAAGATGCAGTTAAGCCTGAGAAGGATAAATCAGAGAAACCACTTTATAAGAAGAAATAATGGCTTACGATTTAGAATCGGTTAAAACACAAGGAATGGATTTGGTGGTAACATCAGATTCATTGCCTATTCCTATAACATTAGCAACTGTTAAGGAACACTTGAACATTGATTTTGATGACCAAGATGATAAGCTAACGGCTTTATTAGCAAGTGCATTTCGTGAGGTAGAATTATTCACCGAATGTGGCTTAAAAACTAAAACTGTACGGCTATCTTACACACAAATCAATGGTACTGTTTTGTTACCTTATTCTCCTATTCAATCAATTACTTCCGTAACTACTTTGGATGGAGTAGCACTTGTGCTTGATACTGATTATGAACTAAGTGGTGAGAAAACTAAGTTGAGTGCATATAATGGTGGTGGAATTAAGGTTACTTATGTATGTGGCTTTGCAACTTTACCAAAGGATATTGAAAATGCAATTCTTGATATTATTGCAGTAGATTTCGACAACAAGGTAGAGGATAAAAGACTTGCATTAAAAGCAATTAAGGATAGAATCAGACATTATCGCCCTATTTATGTATAATAAACTTAATAGAATCAAGGGAACATTTAAACGGAAGCTATCGGGTACTCCCGATGGTGCTGGTGGTCTATCAGGGGTAACTTATTCAAGTTATACAACGAATATTTACTTTGCTGAAACAAGTTCGTTTTATGGGAACTATGGTGGTATTAGAAACATTGAGAGTTCAAAGTTTGGTGTCAATCAATCATTTGAAGGAGAAATGAGATACCGTAATTCATTTATTCCAAGAACAACTGATATTTTAGAAGTAAATGGTGTTGATTATGCTTTGAGTAATATTATCGACCCTGATTTCACTAAAACAAAACTTACTTTTAAAGCAACAAGAAGAAGTGATTAAATTAACTTTTAAAGGCTTGAAGGTTCTTCAAAATAAGATTGATAGGTCTAAAATTAGGCTTGAATCGGTCTTATATAATACTATTGAAAATGAAGCAAGCTACATTCAATTAATGTCTGCTTTAAATGCACCTTATAGAACAGGAGAGTTAAGGGGTAGTCAATATAAAAGATTAGAAGAAAGAAGTAACAATAGGAGAGTTTATAAAATTGGATTCAAGAAAACTTATGCAGTTTATCAAGAATTTGGTACAGGCAAAAAATTTAGATTGAATAAAGAGTATTCAGAGTTTGCTGATTTAGCATTACCATTTAAAAGAGGAACTCCAATTATTAGTGTTTCTCCACAAAGATATTTCTTGCATTATTATGTTTTAAGTAGAAGAAGAATAAATAGGGAAACCAAGAAAAATGTTAAAAGATTATTCAAATGATAAATAGAGATAGTGCATTTGATTTACGGAAGGCTTATTATCAAGCATTAAGTGGTATCACTTACAATAGTCAAGCTATTGGTGTTTATGATGAGATTGTGCCACAAGGTGCAGTATATCCTGTTATTGTTTTAGGTAATCAGATTTCAAGAGGAGAAAGAAGTAAAGATGGATTTCAAAGGGATTCTATAATTGAGATTAATGTGATTCAAAGATACACTTCTGATGAAGGAGGTAAGAAGGAAGTTAATGATATTTCCAATTTAATTATTGCTCGCATTATTACTTCTAACAATACTTATGGTTTTGCACAATACTTAGAAGGATGGCAGGTCATCAATTGTGAATATCAAACAAATTCCGTAATATTACAATTGCCAACAGGATGGCAAGTTGAACAAAGTATTATATTCAGTCAATTGTTAAATCAATTAAATTAAAAATAAAATGGCATTAGTAAAAGGAACAGACCTACGCATCTTTGTAGGTACTAAAAAAATAGCAAACGAAACTACTTGTAGCATTGATTTATCTACATCAATGATTGAAACTTCAAGTAAAGATAGTGGTGCATGGGCTACTCAGATTCCAGGTCGTAAGTCTTGGTCAATCTCAGCTACATTGCAAGTAGATTATGCTGATGGAGGTGCTAACTACACTTACGATGAGTTATTGACTGCTTGGTTAGACCAAACTGCTTTAACTGTATCTTTCAAGACTGCAACGGTAGCAGATACAACTTTAACAGGTACTGCTTATGTAGAATCTAAGCCTGTTCAAGCTAGCGACCAAGAGATTGCAACTGTTGAAGTTACATTGCGTGGTACAGGTGCATTGACTAAGGATGTCGTAGGTGCATAATAATCAAAAATAATTGATTACATTTGGGGTGAGGATTTAGTTCTTCACCCTTTTTGTTTTAAACCCAAACACAATAAACATGAGAAGTATTACTTTTGAAGGCAAAAAAATCAACTTTGACTTTTCACTTGGTAGCATTAATGATGTATATGTTAAGGAATTAGGAGGTGACTTCAATGACTTAATTAATATGCAAGAGTACGAAAACAACCCATCAAAACTTATTGAAGTAACTCGTGATATGATGCTTAGTGGTCATATTTATTGGTTATATGTCAATGGCAATGAGGATGAGGCAGATGCTTTGATTGCAAAGATTAAGAGTGCTAAGATGATTGCAACTAAATGGCTAATGCAAACAACAGTAATTGCAGTTGTAGAATGGATTACTAAAGATTTAATGCCAAGTGATTTAGATGCACCTAAAACTACGCAAGCAAAAAAAAAATAGTTATTACTTGGGGCAATATGCTTACAAGGATTTATAGAACAGGTTTGAAGCCGTGGGAATGGAAAAGAATGACATTAGGTGAATTTCTTGACTACGAACACGGCTTTGAGTTTAGAAAGGCTGAGGAGTGGGATTTAACAAGGCATCAGATGTGGGCTTCCTTGGCGGCTATGGGAGGTAAAGATATGAAGCAACCAAAAGACCTTGTTCCATTGTGGGTGGACAATATAGGCAAGGATTTAGAAAAATCAAAAGAAAAAGAGTATCTTTCGGATGAAATAGTAAGAAAATGGGTTAATTCTATTGAGTAATGGCAGAAACTAATGAGTTTTATATAAAAATTGGTGCTGATGTAGATGATGCAATGAACAAACTTAATCGTTTGTCAAGTCAATTATCTCGGTTAGCATCAAGCACACAAAGAAGTGGCAACCAAATAAATAGTAGTATGGATGGTGTTTCAAAATCCATTTCTGCTGCTTTTTCATCAATGGGGGTTGCATTGACTACTGCTGGAATAACTGCTGCTATTATTGGGATTGGTAAAGCTGCATTAACTACTGCTGCCGATTTGCAACAAATAACTATTTCGTTTAGAGTATTTACGGGTAGTGTAGAGGTTGCAGATAAAATGTTGGCTCAATTAAAAGAGCAAGCATTGAAATCACCGATGCAGTTTCAAGACATTACAAAGGGGGCACAAACTTTATTGCAATATGGTTTAACTGCACAACAAGTTGTGCCAATAACAAAAAATCTCGGAGATATATCTGGTGGTAATGCTGATAAATTTCAAAGGCTTTCATTAGCGTTTGGTCAAGTAAACGCAGCAGGTCGTTTAATGGCTCAGGAGGCTCGCCAAATGATTAACGCAGGGTTTAATCCATTGCAAGCTATTTCGGATAAAACAGGGGAATCCATGGCATCACTTACCCAAAAGATGCACGATGGGCAGATTTCTGTTCGTGATGTAGCCGAGGCTTTTGATGCAGCTACATCTTATGGGGGGAGATTCTACGGTATGGCAGATGAGCAATCTAAGACATTAGGTGGTGCATTTAATAAGATGTCTGAGAGCATATCATTCACATTAGCCAAACTTGGGGAAGACTTAGATAAAACATTTGATTTTAGAGGAATATTTGGTCATATATCTGATTTAACGGCTCAAATTGGTAAAAACTTTGAATCGCTAAATGATAAAGTTGGCTCAAATGGGTTTTGGGGTAATTTATTAAAGGATTTATTAAGTGCATTAGCTATAAGTATTGATTTGCTTATAAAAGGAGTTAAGGGTCTTGGTATGGCATTTGAAGACTTTAATAAATTATTTGATAACCCTAAGGCTAAAAATTGGCTTCGAGATATTGATTTAGGTATCGCTGAGGCATTTGGAAGTAAGGCTAAAAAATATGTAAAGGATTTCCATGATTATTTAGATTCATTTGGCAAAAAAGATAGTGGAGAAAACATTATTGAAAGGCAAATGAAGAACACAGGGATGCGTAGAATAACAGATAAGAGTTATTTAGCATCTTTTAGTGATACTCCAAGTAAAAGTAAGACTTCTAATAAGAAGGCTGAAAGAATTGAAGTAATTACAGGTTTAGATTTCCAAACTAAGGAATACGGAACTCACTTGAAAAAACTTCAACAAATGAGTTCTGATGCAGTTTCCGAAATAAATAATATTGGTCTTAAAGGCTCAAAAAAGAAATTAGCTGACCTAACTGATGCTTTCAATAAAGAGAAGGCTGAGTTCCAAAGATATGGTGTTGATACTGCTAATATTACAAAGTTATACTTACTAAAAGTAGCACAACTTCAAGGAGAGATTGAGGCAGAAAGAAAGGGTGCATTAATGGCATTAATTAAGCCACTTCCAGGGATGGAAGGTGGTATGCTTGGTTATGCTTTATCTGATGAGCAATTAATTAAGTTTGGTGCTGATTTACAAGTAGCATTAGACAATGCACAATATTTTGCAGATAAGATTAAAAACGCATTTTTAGATATAGGAAGAACAATTCGTGCATCAGTAATGGAAATGACACAAAGTGTTGTTTCATCTTTTGCGGATATGTTCACAATAATTGGACAAGGTGGAACTGCTGGCGATGCTATTAGGAGTTTTGGTGCAGGGATACTTGGTGCATTAGGAGATATGTTTGTGAAAATAGGCATGACTGTTGTTATGGCTTCAAAGGCTATGGTTGCAGTTCAAGCGTTTCTTTCTAATATGTTTAATCCAGCAGGTGTGGCATTGGGATTAGCAGGGGGTTTAGCTTTGATGGCTATTGGTGGATTATTAAAGGGTGTTGCATCTAACTTAGCTAAACCAAGAGATATGGGAACTTCTTCGGGAAGTCAAGGGCAATCTGTTGCACAAAGGTCATCAGGGAGTAATTATAGCTATGGTGGTTCATCTTACTCTACACAAACTTTAAGATTAGCTATTGACCTTACGGGTGCAATTACGGCAACTCAAACGGGTTATCAAATTAATAAATCATTAGAAACAACACTTAGAGTAACAGGAAGATAATGGTAGGATACGGAACTAAATACCAATTTGAGTTTGATGGAACTTGTAACCCATTTCCAAATGCAAACTTACCAAATAGTGGATTGCTAACAACAAAGTGCAAGGTATTAATCTTAAAAAAGGGGTATAGTGGCTCAATAACGGAAATCCCTTATGGTCAAGCAACTCCCGTTGAGATTGATTATCCTACTGCTGATGATGACATCTTCTACCCTATTCGTGGTAGTGTATTGTCATTTAAGGTATTAGGTGGTGCAATTAACATGGATTCTATTATCTCGGAAGATGAAAAGGAGTATGTGTTAGAGTATTATCGTGATGGTTCTTTATTTTGGACAGGGTTTGTTTCTCCCGAATTATGTGAAGAAGATATATTCTTAAAGTATCCTGCTATTGAGTTTAAAACTATCGATGGATTAAGTGCGTTTAAGAACGCAACATTAAGAGAAACAAATGGTCGTGTCCTTTATGGGTTTAATTCTTTTAAGGATATTATTGCAAGTGCTTTAAGATTTATTGGATACAATTATGATTTTAATATATTATTAAAGCTAAAAAATAAAAATAGCTTACCTATTGATAGGGTAATTGATTTGATTGGCACATACACAAATGTGTTTAGGCAAAAAGGCAATCAACCATTGGGAGTTGATGTGATTATGAAGTCTATTTCATATTTATTCAACTTAGTTATCTTTCAAAATAGAGGTCAATGGTTCTTAGTTAAGCCAAAGGATTTAGCTTTTGGTATTTACACAACCGATAAATACAATAAGGATGGATTATATACGGGTAGTGGAACTATTAAGCAATATAATCATGGAACTGATTTCTTAATTGTAGCAGAACCTAAAAGAAAGATTCGTAGATTCTATAAGCAAGCACAGATTGATTATCAGTATTACAATGGTGATTCTATTTTTAATAGTAACTTCAATATTTTTACAAAAGATTTGCCAGGAGTTTGGACTTACCCTAAATATCAAACTGATGGATTAGGTGGCAATGCAACATTGACTGTCCTTGATACTGCATCGGGAACACCACCATATCCATTTGCTTGGACAAGTTTTACACATAGTGGAGATGTTTATCCTTGTTTAAATAATGCTACGCAAGAGTGGGGTGTTTCATTTAATAGTGTTGGGGCATACATGGAAACGAGTGTTTTTGTGGCATCAGATGAAACATTCTCTTATACATTAGGGGTCTTATCGTACATAGGATTTGAAATTAGATTAGAAGCACCAAGTCAAACAACTAAATATTTGGTTAATGGGGTTTGGGGTACTTCTAATCCTTCTATTTATAGAACAGATACAACTGCTGAAACTAATGTAAGTGTTCCGTACGATGGAACTGTTTATTTTAAGATGTATTTCTATTCAGCTTTTGAGGGGTTATATAACCAAATAATTACTTATTTTAATGCAGAATCAACTTATGGGGCTAATACTCAATTGCCTTATAACTTAGAAAGTACAATTGCTACTAATCCAAAGGATACATCAATTAATCCTTCGGTCATTGAAGTCTACAATGGTAGTTATATTGTAAAGCAAGATGGTGTTACAACAATAACTGATGAATCAAATATAACAAGCAACGGGTATTCTCTTAGTGAAATATATTATGAGAGAGCAGAGGAATATGGTTATAAGATTCAAGAGTTGTCCATAAGAAATATATTAAACCAATACTCGGATTATCGTAATATTTTCACAGGTACTATTATTGGTAAGGGATTAGAGTACGGATGTATCTATAATTTTCCCGTTCAAGGTGCATTAGCAGAGAAAAAGTTTTTCCCTCTTTCAATGAAATTTAACGAAAGAGATTGTACTGCTGAGGTTATATTCATGGAACTCACTCCAAACGAGATTGAGCCTTCTATAAATTGTACACTATTTGATGTTGAAAACAACATCGTGTATCAGGAACTTAGTTCCTCTAAAAAAAAATCGTAATGGGGTAGGTACTGACCTCGGACAAGCAGGAGGTGCAGGAACATTATTTGATAAGTTTGTAGCCTTCTTTATGGATGATTTTATACCAGAATAACCAATGGCAAGAGAAATAGGATACTTCTACTACATTAGTAGGTCAGCGATAGAGATGTATGGGAGTGGTGATTTTGCCACTTCCGTAGATACAGGATATGTCTATGGGTGGACTGAAACACTACCCGAATTTACTTTAAGAGCATACTTACACACATTTAATTTTGATACACTTAACGCAAAAGCTGGTTTACAATTTAGACAAGAGGCAAAGAATAATGTTCCATTTGTTGGAATGTTTATTGATGGTAATGGGGAACTAATGATATACCGTAGAATAAAGGTCGATGGAAGCATTTCTTTTGGTGTTTCAGCCACTTTGGGAGTTACCGAAGGTATTTGGTTAGAGATGAAGAAAATCGGTGGTCAAATCGAATTTAATTACTCATTAGACCCCGAAGCAACAACCCCTACTGCTATTACTTGGACAAACTTAGATACAATCTACGATGAAACTGAATCATACCCAACATTGGAGAAGCATCTCTCTTGTAGTAGTGGTGGAGATAATGTAAATTTGGCTTATTATACAAAGGTTTATACGGAAGATTGTTGGATTAGCCCAATCGGACAAAAAGAATAGATAAAATGGCAATTAAGACATTAAGAGTATTTCAAGAGTTTACTTCCGAGGGCTATGTTCCAATGCCCCCTGCTGGCAATATTGATTATGGCTATACAATAGCAGGTACATTCCCCGAAGAAACTCCAACTACCTTCCAATTGGATGACCCTGATTTAGATGTTGAGGTTACTGAGATGACCGACTTCTATGTTTGGATTCGTTCTCATGGTTCTGAGTGGAATATTAACTATACTCGTAATGTTCGTGTTTACCCTGATAGCCCATTGATTAACAATGTGGTAATGGGTATTATTATTGCTAATCTTGATTATACAGTTCCTTATGTTGGTGCTACCGAGAATGTAGATTTAGGGGAATTTGGTGTTAGTGGAGGCTTTGTCCATTTAGATAATACTCCAACTACTGCAAATGTGCCAACTACTCCTGGAACATTGGTGTGGAATGATGCCGATGGTACTGCTGACCTTAAACTAAAAGGTGGCAATGTAACATTGCAAATAGGTCAAGAGCAAGTTGTTCGTGTTGTTAATAAGACAGGTGCGACATTGAATGAGGCTGATTTTAGAGCCGTTAGAGTTCGTTCTGTTGCCGAAGGTGGGGCACAAGGTCAAAGGCTTGCAGTTGTGTTAGCACAAGCTAATAATGACCCTAATTCAGCTACAACCATTGGATTAGTTACTGAAAGCATTGCAAATAATGCTGAAGGATTTATTACTACATTTGGCAATGTTAGCGAAATTGATACTTCTGGTGCTAAATCTTGGGGAGGTTCTGAAACTTGGGTTGATGGAGATATGCTATATGTATCTCCTACTCACGCTGGATATTTAACCAATGTTAAGCCATCTGCCCCACAACATATGGTAGTTGTTGGATATGTAGTATATGCTCACGCTAATCACGGAAAGATATTTGTTAAAGTAGATAATGGGTATGAGTTAGATGAATTACACAATGTAAAGATTACTAACCCATTGTTAGATGACTTCCTTATGTATGACACTACACTTAATGTGTGGAAGAATAAGGATATGCATGGAACTAAGGGTTATATCCCTTACTTTAACGATACTACTTTATTCCTTAACTCACCATTTTGGACTGATGGAGGGTTAATTGGTGTTAATACCATTACTCCTCGTTCATTGATGGACTTGAAAGGTACTACTGCCTATACCAAACTTATTGTAGATAATAATGGTGGAACGGGTGGAGGTATGTTTAGTGCTTACCAAAATGGGGCTGAAACTGCAATGTTTGGTGCTGATGCTCACTACCAAACTAATACATCAATTGATGCAGCCGTTATTGCTAAGAAAGTCGGAGGTGGAATTCAATTCTACACAAATGGTAGTAATTCTGAGAAGATGGGAATTAATTCCGATGGTAATGTATTTGTTGGGCAAACTCCTACTTGGACTGCTTCTGCGACTAACTTCATTGTTAGAGGTAAAACGGGTGCTGGGCATATTGGTGTAATGCACTATGATATGTCTATTAAGGGGTTCATGAACACCTTTAATAGTGTATTCCAAATAGGTACATCTACTTTCCATTCATTAGCTTTCTTAGTAGAGGATAGCGAGAGAGGTAGGGTTAATTCAAGTGGTAGATTACTTTGGGGGACTACTACCGATAATGGTACTGATTTAGTCCAAATTAATGGTTCATTAATTGCAACTTCTATTAAGAAGCAAGGTGGTTTATCTACCGAGTTTTTAATGGCAGATGGAAGTGTTTCAACGGGGGCTACAAGTGGTGGTACTGTAACCTCGGTATCTGCTACCGTACCAACGGGTTTTGGTATTAGTGGTTCACCTATAACAACTTCGGGTACTCTTGCTATTACATTTGCAACAGGGTATTCTTTGCCTACCGATGCAAAGCAAACACAATGGGATACGGCTTATACTAATCGTATTATAAGTGCTTCTTTGCCCTTAAACATTACGGCTAATGTTATTTCAATTGCACAAGCAACAAATGCTTCTAACGGATATTTAAGTTCTGCCGATTGGGCTACATTTAATGCTAAACAAAGTGCATTAAGTGGAACGGGTTTTGTTAAAGTAATTGGTACTACTATTAGCTACGATAATACTACATATACTCCTACCTCTCGTTTAATTACCATTAATGGTACTTCTTACGATTTAAGTGCCGATAGAAGTTGGACAATCACTCCTGGTTCGGGTATGCGTAATGTTCAAACATTTACTGCTACTTCGGGTCAAACAACTTTTACAATTACAGGAGGATATACATCAGGGTTAGTTGATGTGTATGTTAATGGGGCAAGATTAAGTACATCTGATTTTACTGCAACTAATGGGACTACGGTAGTTCTGAGTATTGGTGTTGTAACGAATGATATTGTGGATATTGTTAGTTATACTGCAAGCCTTTCAAGTGGAATTAATGGTAGTGGAACAAGTGGATATGTACCTAAATTTACTTCATCTAATGTGTTAGGTGATTCATTGATTTTTAGTAATACTACTAATGTAGGTATTGGTACATCTACTCCAAGTGCCGTACTTCATGTAATAGGAACTATACTTTCTTCGAGTTCGGTAACTGCAACATCTTTTGTTAAATCTGGTGGTACACCTTCTCAAATCTTGGCTGCTGATGGGTCTGTAATTACGGCAGGAACAAATATTACAATAAGTGGTGGTGTAATTTCATCAAGTGGTGGAGGTAGTAGTGGCTCAGGTACTACAAATTATATTGCTAAATGGACAAGTTCGAGTGCATTGGGTAATTCAAAATTCTTTGACAATGGAACATCGGGTGCATTTGGTAATACGGCAAATGGCACAGGATATGCCATAGAATTTAATAATAATTCAAATCAGCCAAGATTTGATATTGTTGATAATGGGGTTTACACAGGTTTTTTTAAGTCAAATGCAAGTGCAGTTTACTTAGGTAATAATTCAAACAATCCTGTTATTTTCAATGTAAATGGGGCAGAGGCATTAAGAATTTCTGCTTTAAAAAATTTACTGCCATCAGGTAAAATTGTTGTTCAAAATGGGGTTGATGGAGGGGCTTCACGAGGTATTAACTTGTGGTTAGAAAATGACAACAATTGGGGCTTCTATATGGCACAAGCAGGAGTAGGAAAGTCATTGGCAGGGGCAACTGCTTGTGGTGCATTAGATGGTACAACAGGTTGGGGGGTAAGAACGAGATTGTATAGTGGGCCACAATATAATTTTATATGGGAAACACATGATGAACAGGCCGTAATGTCATTAAATGGTTATGATGGTAGATTATGGGTCAAAAATTCGTTGCGTACCAAAATGGTTCATTTGAATGCTCAGTCTGAAAATCGCGGTCATAGAGTTTATTCACGAACAATGGATGTAAATTCATACACAACCGCTACCAATATGCGATTTACGGTTGCAGCAGGCAGTGCAGTTCAATTTCAATATGAAGTTACATTCCATGCTACAAGAACTACATCGGGAAACTTAGCTGAAATTTGGTATTTAAGATATACTGCTGGTATAGCCTATGACACTTCGGGTAATCCAAATGAGAGGTGGTGGAGTTATAGGGAACAAGATGGTAATGGCATAGCAGGTGTTGGTCGAAATAATCAAAATGGGTATTTTGAGATTCAAAATTCTGCCTATGATTCAGGGTGTAGATTAACTTGTGTAGTGAAAATAACTTGCTCAAATTGGGATGCAGTAACAGTTACATTCCCATAATAATTAATTAGATGTCAAAGAATACAGATTTATCAGAATTAATAAACTATGTGAAAGGGGCTTCATCAGGTAAGCTAACCTTTCCATTTTATACTTCTACTACTTCATTTACAGGTACGGTAGTAGGATACCTTGCATTTGATTCACTTGGTAATATTTTAACTGCAACCTCTCCTGCAACGCAATGGACTACAAGTGGTGCTAATATCTATTATAATACAGGGAATGTTGGTATTAATAATTCATCTCCTGCATACAAACTTGATGTAGTTGGTGATATTAACATTACGGGTGCATTTCGTGTTAATGGTGTTGCTATTGGTACAGGAGGTGGAGGTGGAATTAGTGGTGCTGGAACTGCCAATTACCTAACTAAATGGTCAAGTGGTACATCGGTTACTAATTCTATTGCATTTGATGATGGGACTAACCTTATGGTTGGTGGTACTTCAAGTTTATACAAATTAACAGTACAACCTGCTACTAATATTAACTTTGGTATCGGTAAGGCTACATTAAACTCAACCGATGATTCAATATTTGTGAACTCGGTTAATAATACCTATGGTTCAGTCCCAATGTTATTCAACTCTGCTCACTTTGGATTCTATGTTGGATTCTCGGAGGCAATGAGAATAACTTCATCTAAGATTGTAATGATTGGCACAACAAGTGGTGTTAGTGGTGGAGGTTTATTGCAAGTTAATGGTGATGTAAATATTACAGGTACATTCAAGGTTAATGGTACTGCTATCGGTACGGGTGGTGGTGGAACAGGTAACATTAGTGGTAGTGGTACTGCTACTTATGTTTCAATGTTTACTGCAAGCACTACTATTGGTTCATCAAGTATAGTTACCGAAACATTTGGTGCAGCATCAATGTATTCATTGCTTTGGCTATCAAACAATAGTGTTAATCTTGGATATATTTCATTTGTTTCGAGTGGGATTGAAACGGGGACTATGATTATGAATGTCAAGAAAGCAATCACAGGGGGGTATGGTGATGCAACCTTATTAATTCAATCAAATCGTGTAAAAGTTTCAAATAAATTAAATGTTGGTGATTTAGGAACTGCCGATTTAATAATTGGAGATTTATATGTTGATGCTAATGGATTTGTTAAAAGAGCATCAAGTGCAACATAATTCATAAATATTATTATATTTGCTCATTCAAAAACATAAACATCCAAAAAAAATGAAAACAAATGCACAATTATTGACACTTGTTCAATTCTTAAATGCTTCGGTTGGAGAAGGAAAGACAAAAGGTCAAAAGAAATTAGTTAAGATTGGAGAAAGAATCCAGCCTTTATTAGATGAGTTCAACGAGAAGAAAGAGGAATTAAGATTAGACAATGCTTCCGTAGATAAAGATGGAAACCTTTTACTAAACGAAAAAGGGGAGTACAACTTTAATAAGGAAGGTGTTAAAAAGTTAAATCAACAATTAAAAGATTTACTTTTATCTGAAATTGATTTTACTCCTATTCAAGTTATTAATCCCGAAGGATTATCTGACTACCCCTTCTTATCGGGTTGGGTTAGTGGTATTGAATTTAAAAAAGTAGAAGAAATAGAACTATAATAGGATATGGCAGTAGAATTTAAGTGGATTATTGTGCAATTAGACACAAAACCCCAAGAAGAAGGATTGCAAGATGTTGTGTCATGTGTGCATTGGAGAAGAAATGCAACTGATGGGCAATACATTTCCGAATCTTATGGTGCAATGGCTTGTCAAACTCCAAGTTCAACTGATTTTACTGCCTATCCAGATTTAACTATTACACAAGTAGAATCTTGGTTAGAAGCTGGGCTTGATGTAGCTTCAATTGATTCGGCACTATTAGCTGACATTGAAACTCAAAAGAATCCACCTATTGTTGTACTTCCACTTCCGTGGGTAAATCCTGCTCAATAATGAATTTTGATGATATAGTTGTACCCTCAATCACAGGTGCTATTGGTGCTTTTGTTACTTGGTTATTTGGTCGTAAGAAGGAGAATGTAGAGGTTCAGGGAAGTGAAATAACAAATACACAAGAGGCAATTAAGATTTGGAGAGAAATGGCACAAGAAATGTCGGATAAAGTTAAGGAATTGAGTGATAAGGTGGATGCTTTGACACAAGAAGTACATAGCTTACGCACCGAAAATTCAGACTTAAAACACAAACTTGGACTTGATGAAAATCACAAAAGTAAGTCAGTTAGGACTAAATCTAATTAAAAAATACGAAGGCTTTAAATCTAAGCCATATTTGTGCCCTTCTTCCGTGCCTACGATAGGTTTTGGAAGCACTTACTACGAAGATGGGCATAAAGTTAAACTTACCGACCCACCAATAACCGAAGAAGAAGCCACAACATTGTTGTTGGCTCTTTTGGTTTCATACGAAAAAGCAGTTGATTCTTATTGTAGAGATGACATTAACCAACATCAATTCGATGCTTTGGTGTCATTTGCTTATAATTGTGGTACAACGGCTTTAAAAAACTCAACACTACTTAGATTAGTTAATGGCAATCCATTTAATCCTAAGATTGCTGATGAGTTCAAGAAGTGGAATCGTGGTGGTGGTAGAGTTATTCCAGGATTAGCAAAACGCAGAGAAGAAGAAGCAAAACTTTACTTCTCATAAACACAAACTCAATGAAACGAATATTAATCTTTACACTAATCTCACTCGGTTCGTGTAAACCACAAAAGAGTATTACTTCAATCAAAGAGGTAATCAAAACGGACACAATTCACATTACTAACAATGTAGAAATCTTTCGTGCAGTACACGATACTTTAACGATTGAGAATCCATGCGATTCTTTGCGTTTAAAGGACTTTTATTACAAATCCAACCTACCACAAGGGAAGGTAATAATTCGTTCGGTACAAGGCAAAATACAGGCTACTATTGATATTGATTCTATTAGACAATTTTATTCGGCAATATATCAAGGTCAAAAGAGTACTAATATTTTGTACACCAATAGAGATGTAATCAAATACAAAGTTCCCACTTGGGCTATCACAACAATCTTAATCGAAACTCTTATAATCGGTTTGTATTTATACTTCCGACTTATTTGGAAATAATCTAAACAATGGAAAAGAAAGGATTTAAGCAAGTAGTTCTTGAAGCTATCAGAATTACTCGTGAACTCGGAGTAAGTAAGAGAGAGGCATCAAGGAGAGCAGTAGAGGGGACTGATTATGCATTTGAAACTATTAGCCGTTCAATGCCAAGGTATGAACGAAAGTTAGACAAAGAAAATGAGCATCAAGGGTTAGCAAAGCATTGTGAAGAAAGAGGAATAGATATTAACGATGTTACTCTTTATTGGGATAAGACTAAGGAATATTCGGTTGCAGTTAGGTTGGATAAGAACCAAGTAACTTATGATAATTTAAGGGATGAGATTATTGAGAGAATGGATGCTCACTCACCTAAGTACCCTAACATTGAAAGGGAGTTCTTAGTTGATGGGCATTTATTGGTTATTGACCCAGCGGATGTCCATATTGGTAAATTAGCTACCTCTTTTGAATCGGGGGAAGATTATAATGCACAAATAGCAGTTCGTAGAGTACACGAAGGTGTAGAAGGAATTTTACAAAAGGTTAAAGGATTCAATATTGACCAAATAGTGCTAATTATTGGCAATGATATACTTCATGTTGATTCCCCTAAAAACACAACCACTTCGGGAACTTCGCAAGATGTTTGCCAAATGTGGTATGATAATTTCTTAATGGCTAAACAACTTTATGTTGAGGTGATTGAGAAGCTAACAAGTGTAGCAGATGTTCATGTAGTATTTAACCCTTCTAATCATGATTATACTAATGGTTTCTTTTTGGCAGATGCAATTAAATCTTGGTTCAGACATTCAACAAACATTACATTTGATTGCTCAATTGCCCATCGAAAATATTATCGTTACTTTGAGAATCTTATTGGGACTACGCATGGTGATGGGGCTAAACAATCTGATTTAGGATTACTAATGGCTGAGGAGGCTAAGAAAGATTGGGGTGATACTAAGCATAGATATTTTTACACTCACCATGTCCACCATAAGACATCTAAGGACATGATTGGCTTGACCATTGAATCTCTTAGAAGCCCAAGTGGGACTGATTCTTGGCATCACCGTAATGGTTATGGTGTTGGTGGAGTTAAGGCAATTGAGGGATTCTTACACTCAAAAGTGCATGGTCAAATTTGTAGGATTACACATATATTTTGATACCTTTGTAATGCGTTCATCGTGTTTCATTGGGTGTTGTGGTTTGATTAGCAAGGTCGGGGAATCTCTCCGACTTTTGCTTTTTATAAGAAAAATACCCACCAACAAAGTCAATGGGTATTCTACAATCACACTATGAAAATCAAACTAAAATCCTGGTGATGTGTAAGAGGGATTAGTTTCTCTAATCTTACTTGTTGCCACATCTATGTATAAATCGGCAGTTCTTGTGTCCCCATCTCGGTTCTTCATGAATATATACTCAATGACATTATCATAAACTACATTAGGGTTGCCTTCTTCTTTTGCTTTCTCATACTTATAATAATCATCCCGATATAAACCAATAACAACCGAAGCATCCTGCTCTATCTGACCCGAGGAACGCAAATCAGATAACTTGGGTCGGTGTGATGTTCTACCCTCCGATTGTCGGTTTAATTGTGCTGCACAAAGGAATGGAATGTTTAATTTCTTGGCTAATTGCTGAATCTTTTTAGAAACAGAGCCTACAACTGCCGTTTCATCGTTAGAACGAATAGAATTATCGGTAATAAGTTGCAAGTAGTCGATTACAACCATGTCAATATTCTTTTCTCTTACAATCTTTTGTATTAAGGTGGATAGGTAATTAATATCTCGGTTAGCACCATCGTACCAAGTGATAGGTAGCTTCTCTAATTTAGTTACTGCCTCTTTCTGAATGTTGTTGAATTGGTTAATGTCTATGCGACCTGTTTTAATCTTAGAATAAGGTGTAGAATCATCTAATTGACCACTAATCATACGATAAACTAATGATACAACAGGCATCTCCAAGGACAAGAATAATACCTTCTTATTCATCTCTCCTGCACAACGAGAGTGTTCAAGCAAGCAAATAGTTTTGCCTTGCCCTGGTCTTGCTGCAAACAAAATAACATTCCCTTTTAACCAACCACCTGTAACATTATCCAAGATATTGTATCCTGTCGGAACTCCTGATAGGCTACCATTAGTCATCACATCTCCAATGTTGTTGATTGCATCACTTAATGCAGACTTCATGTCCAATACTTCATTGGTATCAGTTTGTACTAATTCATTAGAAGTAACATTATTAATCTTATCAACAATAGTGAAATAATCCTCTCCATTGACCAATGAGTTATTTACTTCCCGACTTAGGGCTAATAAATCTCTCTTTCCCTTTAATTCTGCTAAGTATAGAATTACCTCTTGGGCATTTAATGGTGTTCTTGTGGTAGAAGCCATCATTACATCTACCCAATCATTACTTCCTTTTGATTTTAAGCGAATAATAATGTCGGATTGGGTGAATGTACCTTTTTCAGAAAATAATTCAACACAAGTCAAATAAACATTCTTTGTTGTGCCAAAATGAAACACATCGGGAGTGATAATCTTTTGGATGTCCTTTGTGTAGTTAGGGTGATTCATCAAGAGTGCCAAAACTTCTCGTTCAGCATCTAAATCGGTAAATGCAATCTTATCTTGTTTCATAGTGTGTGCTATTAATTAAAATAAATTCAACTGAAATTTATGTTCTTCTTTATATCTTAACTTTTCAATTGGCATTAATAAATCTTCATATCCATATAGTGGCTCTCCTATATATTTGTGGCAATAATGAATCTGCTGCCTTAATGTTTTATATTTAATTTTATCAGTTTGTTCATTAAGTCGATGTTTCCCATTATGACCTGTTGGTGCCCAATTATTTGATTTGTTCCTATACTCTCCCAATGCAGGATTAACTGTTTTTGTATAATAATTACTTTTGATAGACTTACAAATTGATGCAGTAAACTCAGAAATCTTACTACCTAAACCTATCCCTTGATAATCAGGCAAAACTACAATTCTACTTTCCCTAAAACTTTTTTTACAATCAGTTTTCCCAACTAAAATTCCAATAACATTTATTGCAATAGGTTTACCATTATATTCAAAAAGTAAAAATATAAATGCTTCATTTACTTCCTCGGTTAAATAGTGATGCTTTTTGAACAAGTTCCATATTTTAGGTTTGCATCTATGAACTGATAATTCAATTCTTGGCTTGCCTTGCCTAAGCCATTCACCTCTTTCGAGTGTGCCTCCTTTTTCGGGTGATAATACAAAATCAGGCATTAACCAATCAAATATGTCATAATGGCAAGAAGCAAAAATAACTTTTTTATTATGCTTTCGAATATATTTTTGAATTGCAAAACTCATTGATTTTGCTACATCTCTATTAACTACCGAAGTAAATTCATCTATTAAAACTATCTCTCCTTCCTTTGCCTTACCAATTAAATATGCAATGGTAGCACGATATTGCTCACCATTAGACAATGTGTTAAATGGTCTTAACCAAGTTGGAACGCTTGATAATCCCATTGATGTTAAAAGATGTGTTGCATCTTTAGGTTCAAGCCAATTGAAATTAGATATTAAAGAAATAGAATTATCAAATTTAACTTCATCAATTTTGCCAATTGATTTTAAAATTGAACTTTTCCCACTACCACTACCACCAAAAACAACAATTATATTCCAATCAAATGAATCTAAATTCTCCAATTGGTGATTTACATGAACACTTGTAAACTCTTTATTTTGAATATCATAAGATTCATAGATATAATTAGTATAATTGTCATTAATGATATTTGATTTATGGATAATTTGTTTCATAGCTTAAAACTTAAAAGCATTGTTGGGTCTATTAATTACTTGTTGTGATTGTTGAATGTATCCTTCATCTTCCCAAGTTCGCTGATTTAAGTAAGTAACAGGGTGCTTTCTAAACTTAATATCAGGTGTTGATTTTAAATAGTGTGGCAAGGTAATAAAGATTTTGTCAATATCTTTCTGCGATAGCTTTAAAAACTTTGCTTTTGCATCCTTTGTGCCAACTTTCTTGTTATACATTGACCAAAATTTCTCAAAGAGTTCTTCTTTTTGATTTACTTCTTTAAGAATCTCTTGTGCACTAACTTGTGGTATTTGAGGTATTTGAACCTTCTTGTCAATGTGATAAATTAATTCTAAGCCTTCTGTTCCACTTAGCTTTGTTTCATTTAATGAATCCAATAATTCCTGGTCTTTAATTGTATAGTGAAACTTGCCTAATAATTCTTGCAAGAAATCTCCGAGTGCTAATTGTTTAGTTTTCATTGTGCGATGTATTTATGAACTATAAATTTTTCTCTTTTTTTAATGTACTCTATTCTTAATTCACTAACATATTTAGCAGTTGCCAAATCTTTACATTTATGGTCGGATGTTTTTTTTTCTAAATCTGT
>OGWO01000011.1_pt1 | contig 16756 bp, 29 predicted proteins | sample 1576001 | NCBI WGS metagenome assembly OGWO01 (sample SAMN07581522, study PRJEB24739) | freshwater metagenome | place: Singapore | collected 2015-01
GTTTTTTCTTCTTCAGTTGAAGGAGCATCTTCTGTTGATTCAGCAGCAGGTGTTTCTTCAACAGCAGGTGTCTCTTCAACGACCTCAGCAACTGGAGTTTCTTCAGCTACTGCTTCCACAACTGGAGTTTCTTCTACTACTTCTGTAGCCTCAACTGCTGTTGCAGTTACTTCCTCAGCTTTTTTACCTCCACGACGTGAACGACGAGTAGTTTTCTTGCTTGCGTTGTTGTACAGTTCGTTGAAGTCAACTAATTCGATCATACACATTTCAGCGTTGTCACCTAAACGGTATCCTGTGCGAATGATGCGTGTGTAACCACCTTCACGGTTAGCAATTTTAGGAGCAACTTCTCTGAATAATTCAGTAACTGCTTCTTTGCTTTGAAGGTAAGAGAATACAACACGACGTGAGTGTGTAGAGTCTGTTTTTGCTTTTGTAAGGATTGGCTCAACAAATACGCGCAAAGTTTTTGCTTTTGCTATGGTAGTTGTGATGCGCTTATGCTCGATCAAAGAACAAGCCATATTGGTAAGCATCGCTTTGCGGTGGCCAGTCTTTTTTCCTAAATGGTTGATTTTATTTCCGTGTCTCATGACTTAATTCTTAATCTCTGTCTAGTTTATATTTAGCGACATTCATTCCGAAAGTCAAGCCTTTGCTGTCAACGAGGTCTTCAAGCTCAGTTAATGACTTTTTACCAAAGTTTCTGAATTTCAATAAATCAGACTTGGCATAAGAAACGAGATCACCAAGAGTTTCTACATCAGCTGCTTTCAAGCAATTGAGTGCACGAACTGAAAGGTCCATGTCTACCAATTTGGTTTTAAGCAATTGACGCATGTGTAATGATGTTTCATCAAATTCTTCAGATTCAGCTTTGATTTCGCTATCTAAAGTAATGCGCTCGTCAGAGAACAACATGAAATGATGAATCAAAATTTTAGCAGCTTCTTTCAAAGCTTCTTTTGGATGAATTGAACCGTCAGTTTTGATGTTGAAAACCAATTTTTCGTAGTCGGTTTTTTGCTCAACACGGTAGTTCTCAATTGTGTACTGAACGTTTACGATAGGTGTAAAGATTGAGTCAATAAAGATAGTACCAAAAGGAGCGTTTGCCGTTTTGTTTTCCTCTGCAGGAACATAACCGCGACCTTTAACGATTGTCAATTCCATTTCGAACTTAACAGAAGACTCCATGTTGCAGATCACTAACTCTGGATTGAGTACTTGAAATGCGCTGGTAAACTTCCCGAGGTCTCCGGCAGTAAGCTGCTGTTGACCGCTAACAGAAATGATAACTGTTTCTGAATCTGTTCCTTCGATTTGACGTTTGAAACGAACTTGCTTCAAGTTCAAGACGATCTCAGTAACGTCTTCTACAACACCTTTAAGGGTTGTAAATTCATGGTCTGCACCATGGATTTTGATAGACGAAATTGCGAAACCTTCTAAGGAAGAAAGCAAAATTCGACGGAGGGAGTTACCAATGGTAATTCCGTAGCCCGGTTCTAGCGGACGAAACTCAAATTCTCCGTTGAAATCATCAGAGTTGAGCATGATAACCTTGTCAGGTTTTTGAAAATCCAATATTGCCATTTTCTATCGCTTAGGGGTTATTTAGAGTATAATTCGACGATTAACTGCTCGCGAATATTTTCAGGAATCATTTCTCTTGCAGGCATGCTTAACAATTTCCCTGACATGCTTGAGTTATCCCAATCTAGCCAATCAAAAGTTTTGTTGCTTGCAGTTAATGATGCAGTAATTGCTTCTAGTGATTTAGATTTTTCACGAACACTGATTACATCACCAATACGCAATGTATATGACGGGATGTTTACAACCTCACCGTTAACGGTAATGTGCTTGTGAGAAACTAACTGACGCGCTGCACGACGAGATGGAGCGATACCAAGACGGAAAACTGTGTTATCAAGGCGAGATTCGCACAATTGCAACAAGTTTTCACCGGTAATTCCTTTCATGCGTGAAGCTTTTTCAAACATGTTAGCAAACTGACGCTCAAGGATACCATAAGTGTACTTCGCTTTTTGCTTTTCACCTAATTGTACTGCGTATTCAGATTGCTTGCCACCTCTTCTTTTGGATGGACCGTGTTGCCCTGGACCGTAATTTCTTCTTTCCAAGGATTTGTCTGGACCAAAAATTGGGTCACGGAAGCGACGCGCAATTTTGGATTTAGGACCTCTGTATCTTGCCATTCTTATTAAAATTGTGTAGGAGTCATGAATTAAGGCATTCCTTCGATGACAATTATCCTACTGGTTAAACTTTATTAAACTCTTCTTCTTTTCGGTGGACGACAACCATTGTGTGGCATAGGTGTCACGTCAATGATTTCTGTTACTTCAATGCCTGAATTGTGAATGGCACGGATGGCAGACTCGCGTCCGGCACCTGGCCCTTTTACAAAAACACGCACTCTACGTAGTCCGAAGTCATGTGCTTCTTTTGATGCATCCTCTGCAGCAACTTGTGCAGCATATGGAGTGTTCTTTTTAGAACCTTTGAAGCCCATCTTGCCCGCTGATGACCATGAGATCACTTGACCGGCATTGTTCGTTAAAGAGATGATTACGTTGTTGAAACTCGCTTGGATGTGAGCTTCGCCAGCGGCATCTACCTTGACGTTCTTCTTCTTTTTTTGATTTGCTTTTGCCATTGTTATTTGGAACTAGTTATTATTTAGTTGCTTTTTTCTTGTTCGCAACAGTCTTACGTTTTCCTTTACGTGTACGAGAGTTGTTCTTAGTACGTTGTCCACGAAGTGGCAAACCTAAACGGTGACGAATACCACGTTGACAACCGATGTCCATTAGACGTTTGATGTTCAATTGAACCTCAGAACGCAACTGACCTTCTGTCTTGATTTCGTTCACTGTGTTACGAATAGCTGATAATTGATCATCATTCCAATCCTGGACTTTGATGTTCTCATCAATGTTGTTATCGTTAAGAATTTTCTTAGCTGTACTTCTACCAATACCGTAGATGTATGTCAAGCCAATTACTCCTCTTTTGTTTTTTGGTAAGTCTATACCTGCAATACGTGCCATATACTAATTATTATCCTTGACGTTGTTTTAATTTCGGATTCTTTTTGTTAATGACGTAAACTTTTCCTTTACGCTTAACAATCTTGCAATCTGCAGTTCTTTTTTTAACTGATGCTCTGACTTTCATAATTCTGCTTATTTGTATCTAAAAGATATTCTACCTTTTGTTAAATCATAAGGAGACATTTCAACCTTTACGCGGTCTCCCGGAAGTATTTTAATATAAAACATGCGCATTTTCCCTGAAATATGGGCTGTAATGACATGTCCGTTCTCTAACTCTACACGAAACATTGCATTAGGCAATGCTTCTAGAATGGTACCGTCTTGTTCTATGGATGTTTGTTTTGCCATATTACATTCCAGATAATTCGTTTGCACCTCTGCGTCCTCTAACACGCGTACCTTCCATGAGTGAATCCATATTGCGATTCAATTGGTAAGTCTCGATTTGTTGAAGTGTATCAAGAACAACACCTACCATGATAAGGATGGATGTTCCACCGAAAAACATAGCAAAGCTGTCATTGACACCTGCAAGTTTAGCCACTGAAGGTAAAATTGCAATAGCTGCCAAGAATAGAGATCCTGGGAAAGTAATGCGTGAAACTACCTGATCAATGTGTTCGGCTGTTTCTTCGCCAGGGCGAACTCCCGGAACGAAACCACCACTCTTTTTGAGATCATCAGCAATTTTGCTTGGGTTAATCATGATTGCCGTGTAGAAATATGTAAACACAACAATTAGGATGACCAAAAGCACATTGTAACTCACTCCATAAGGATCGCCAAGTGTTTTGGTTAACCAACCAGCATCTTGCTGTTGGGTAACACCTTGGTAAACCATCATAGGAATCGTCATGATCGCTTGAGCAAAGATGATTGGCATAACACCACTTGCGTTGATTTTGATAGGCAAATAGTTGCGTGCACCGTTAACGTCTTCAACTGCTCTTGTTCCCGCTACTCTTTTAGCTGTATTGAGAGGGATACGTCTGACTCCTTGTACAATCAAAATAGTTACTAAAATGATTACAAAGAACATAACGATCTCCAATACTAAACGAATAAGATTACCTGCTTCAACTGATTTTCCGAATTCTGCAAAAAATGCACCCGGTAGGCGAGAGAGGATACCAACGGTAATGAGTAACGAGATTCCATTACCGATACCACGTTCAGTGATACGCTCACCTAACCAAACCGCAAACATAGAGCCAGCGATAAGGAGCATGATTGTTTGAGTCCACCAGAAAGTATCTGGATTGTCTGGCATGGCGTTTTTGTTACTTACATAGAGGGTAAGATAACTTGGCGCCTGTAATGCACAGATAACGATAGTAAGTAGACGCGTGTAATTGTTGATTTGCTTTCTACCAGATTCACCTTCATTTTGCATTTTTTGGACAGCTGGAACAGCCATGCCAAGTAATTGCATGATGATCGATGCACTGATGTAAGGCATGATACCAAGCGCCATGATGGATGCATTGGTAAAGCCTCCTCCTGAAAAGACAGAAAGAATGCTTTCTAGAAAGTTTTGATCTGTGGCATTACTTGCCAAGGCGTCGTATTTGACACCAGGCAAAATCACATACGAACCTACACGGTAGGTAAGTATGAGGCCAAGTGTAAGGATAATGCGTTTACGCAATTCCTCAACTTTCCAGATGTTTTGCAGGTTTGTGATTAATCGTTTCATCTAAAAGCGTGCAAAGATAGTTAGATTTTTGTACATGTACCACCTAAAGCTTCAATTGCTGCGCTAGCTTTTGTAGAAAAGCCATTTGCAGAAATGTTTACTTTAGCTTTAAGTTCTCCGCGACCAAGTACTTTAACTAATTCATTGTTAGATAAAAGACCGTTTTCACGTAAAACTTCTGGTGTGATATCAAGGATTCCTTTAACCGTTGCAAGGTTCTCGATGATATCTAAGTTAATTGCTTTGTACTCAACACGGTTAATGTTTTTAAAGCCAAACTTAGGTACACGACGTTGCAAAGGCATTTGTCCACCTTCAAAACCAATTTTGGTTTTGTAACCAGAGCGAGACTTCGCACCTTTATGACCACGTGTAGATGTTCCTCCACGACCTGATCCTTGACCGCGTGCAATGCGTTTTTCGGCTTTAACCGAACCTGATGCTGGTGTTAGATTATGTAATTCCATTTGTTTGTATGTCTATGATTCCACTACTTGAATGAGGTGCTTCACCTTATTCACCATTCCCATAATTTGAGGAGTTACCTCTTTCTCGATAACTTGATTCAAGCGACGAAAACCTAAAGCTTTGATAGTAGCTTTTTGATCAGCTGGACGCTTAATCGCACTCTTCACTTGTTTGATTTTGATTGTGCTCATTGCTGCTAATTTTATCCGTTGAATACTTTGTCAAGAGAGATACCACGCTGGCGAGCAACGGCAACAGCATCACGCATGTTAGCCAAGGCATCCATAGTTGCTTTAACCACGTTGTGCGGGTTAGAAGAACCTTGGGATTTCGCCAATACGTTGTGAACTCCAACACTTTCTAATACGGCACGCATCGCACCACCGGCGATTACACCTGTACCTTCTGTTGCTGGCTTTAAGAATACTTCAGCACCACCAAACTTTCCTTTTTGTTCGTGAGGAACTGTACCTCTTAAAATTGGAACTTTGATTAGATTCTTTTTCGCATCATCGATGCCTTTAGTAATTGCTTCAGTTACTTCTTTTGCTTTACCAAGACCATGACCAACTACACCGTTTTCGTCACCTACAACAACAATTGCAGAGAAACTGAATGTACGACCACCTTTGGTAACTTTAGTAACACGGTTTACAGCTACGAGTTTGTCTTTTAACTCGATGTCTGCTGATTTAACTCTATTTACGATTTGAGCTGCCATTTTTCTTAAAATTTTAGTCCTCCTTCACGAGCTGAATCAGCCAAGGATTTAATTCTACCATGATACAAGTAACCATTGCGATCGAAAACGATGCGTTCGATTCCAGCTTTGTTTGCAACTTCGGCAATTTTCTTACCAACAATTGATGCTTGGCTCACTTTGTTTACTTTCTGTGCATCGTCCATCTTCAAAGAACCTGCAGATGCCAATGTACGACCTGTAGTATCGTCGATTAATTGTGCATAAATTTGCTTGTTACTTCTAAAAACAGTAAGACGCGGAATAGCTGAAGTACCGAAAACTTTCTTTCTAATTCTTCGCTTAATTTTTGCTCTTCTTAATACTTTATTTAGTGCCATAATTCGTTCGATTATTTTTTACCTGCTGACTTACCAGCTTTTCTACGGATTTCTTCACCAACAAATCGGATACCTTTTCCTTTGTATGGTTCAGGTTTTCTGAAAGAGCGAATCTTTGCAGCTACTTGACCAAGTAATTGCTTGTCGTGTGACTCTAAAGTAACGACTGGAGCTTTACCTTTTTCTGTAACTGTGGTAACTTTCACTTCTTTAGGGATTTCCATGATAATGGCATGTGAAAAACCTAGGGCTAATTCAAGTTGTTGACCTGTTGCGTTTGCACGGTAACCAACTCCAATTATTTCCATATCCTTCTTGAAACCTTCAGATACACCTTGGATCATGTTGTATACAAGTGCACGGTATAAACCATGCTTTGAACGATGATCAGGTGCTTCTGTAGCGCGACTGAATGTAATGACATTGTCTTCAATGCTTACGCTTACCGAAGCATCAATGTGTTGTGCTAATTCTCCTTTTTTACCTTTAACCGTCATAACGGAATCCTTAAACGTCACTTCGACGCCGCTAGGGATGGTAATGGGTGCTTTTCCAATTCTTGACATTGCTATAATTTTTTAGTAAACGTAACAAAGAACTTCACCACCAATATTGTGCTGACGAGCCTCTTTGTCAGTGATTACACCGCGAGATGTAGAAACGATGGCAATACCTAAACCGTTTAATACTCTTGGCATTTCAACTGCACTGCTGTACTTTCTTAGTCCTGGACGAGAAGCACGTTGCAATTTGGTAATTGCTGGAACACGCGTAGATGTGTTGTATTTCAGGGCAATTTTGATAATGCCTTGTTTGTTGTCATCCTCAAATTTGTAGTTGAGGATGTAACCTTGGTCAAATAAAATTTGTGTCATTGCACGTTTGATATTTGAACCAGGGATATCTACGGTCTTCAAGCCTGCTGCACTCGCATTTCTGATACGAGTCAGGAAATCTGCTATTGGATCTGTATTCATTTCTTTTCTTTTTTCTTAATTACCAACTTGCTTTCTTAACTCCTGGGATTTTACCAGCCAAAGCCATTTCACGGAATGTTACCCTTGAAATACCAAATTGACGCATGTAACCTCTAGGACGACCAGTCAAACCACAACGATTGTGTTTTCTGATTTTAGAAGAGTTAGCCGGTAATTTTTGCAATTGCATCATTGCATCCCACTTTTGAGACTGAATTTCTTCAGATGCATCTGTTGACTTCAAAACTTTAGTTAGTTCCGCGCGTTTCTTTTCGTAACGTGCAACTAATCTTTCTCTTTTGCGCTCACGCGCTTTCATTGATTCCTTAGCCATTTCTTTTATTTTTTAATAAATGGAAAACCAAATGCATCCAACAATGCTTTTGCTTCTTCGTCGCTGTTGGCTGATGTAACGAAGGTGATGTCCATTCCTAGGATACGATTTACTTTATCAATATCGATTTCAGGGAAAATAATGTGCTCCTTAATACCGAGGTTGAAATTTCCACGACCGTCAAATCCTTTTGGATTGATTCCGCGGAAGTCACGTGTACGTGGCAATGCAACTGAAAGCAAACGATCAAGGAAATCGTACATACGATCGCCACGAAGCGTTACTTTAGTTCCGATTGGCATCCCTTTACGTAACTTAAAGTTAGAGATATCCTTTTTAGAGATGGTAGTAATTGCTTTTTGACCAGCAATACGAGAAAGGTCAGCAGCAGCACTATCAATTAGCTTTTTGTCTGCAACTGCATCACCCATACCTTGGCTAAGTACAATTTTTTCCAATTTAGGAACGCTCATTACAGATTTGTAATTGAAACGCTCTTGAAGCGTTTGCTTGATTTCGTTCCTGTACTTTTCTTTTAATCTTGGCGTGTAACTCATTACTTAATCACCTCCCCTGATTTTTTTGAATAACGTACTAATTTTCCTTTTACCTCTTTTCTTCCGATACGGCTGGCAACTCCATTGCTCACAACCATAAGGTTTGAAATGTGGATAGAACCTTCTTTTTCTTCGATTCCACCTTGAGGATTTGTAGCGCTTGGCTTGTTGTGTTTTTTAATCATGTTAACACCTTCAACTGTTGCGCGCATTTTTTCACGATCGATAGTGGCAACTTTGCCCTCACGACCTTTGGACTCACCTGAAATCACTTTCACGGTGTCTCCAATTTTGATGTGTAATTTCTTTTGCATTACTCAATGAATTATAACACCTCAGGTGCTAGTGAAACAATTTTCATGTAGTTACTTTCGCGCAATTCACGAGCTACAGGGCCGAAGATACGTGTACCACGCATTTCACCTGCTTGATTGAGGATCACACAAGCGTTGTCGTCGAAGCGGATGTAAGATCCATCTGGACGACGAATTTCTTTTTTCGTGCGAACTACAACTGCTTTTGCTACTGAACCTTTTTTAACGGCTCCGTTAGGCATTGCACTTTTAACGGCAACAACAATTTTGTCACCAACTGAGGCATAGCGTCTTCTTGTTCCGCCTAATACTCGGATGCACAATACTTCCTTGGCTCCTGAGTTGTCTGCAACTGATAGTCTGGATTCTGTTTGTATCATTTTGTCCGATTATTTAGCGCGTTCTACAATTTCTACCATTCTCCAGTTCTTTGATTTACTCAAAGGACGTGTTTCCATGATACGAACGGTGTCACCAACATGACAATCGTTGTTTTCGTCGTGAGCAACGAAACGGGTAGTTTTCTTAACGAACTTTCCGTATTTCGGGTGCTTCACTTTACGCTCAACAGAAACGACAATGGATTTTTCCATTTTGTCACTGGTAACGACACCAATTCTTTCTTTTCTTAAATTACGTTTTTCCATGTTCATTTTTTTATCTCAGGATTAAGCCTGATTTGAACGTTTAGTTAACTCTGTACTCAATCTTGCTACCAATTTGCGCATGTGGTGTATACGCAGCGGATTTTCAATTGGAGCCATTTTGTGTGTCAACTTCAGGTTAGTCAATTGACCTCTGAAATCTTCCAAACGGCTTTGTAAATCAGCGGTAGAAAGTTTTGTGATTTCTGCTTGTTTCATCTGCTTAGATTAAACTGGTATAACAAAATCATTGCGAACAATGAACTTACATTTCACAGGCAACTTCTGTGCTGCAAGGCGCATTGCTTCTTTTGCAATGTCGTAAGGTACTCCGTCTGCTTCAAACATGATCGTTCCTGGTTTGATCACGGCCACCCAGTGGCTAGGAGCTCCCTTACCTTTACCCATACGTACTTCAGCTGGTTTTGAGGTAACCGGCTTGTCTGGGAAAATTCGGATCCAAACTTTTCCTTCACGCTTCATGTATCGAGTAACGGCGATACGAGAAGCTTCAATCTGACGTGAAGTAATCCATCCTGGTTCCAAAGCCTTTAATCCGAAAGATCCGAAAGCGATGGTTGAGCCACGATGTGCCAATCCTCGGTTTCTACCTTTCTGTACTCTTCTAAATTTTGTTCTTTTAGGCTGTAACATTTCCTGTCAATTTAACTGTCTTATTACTTCTTCTTTCTTTTGAATGACGCAGGCTTGCGATCACCACCTTGATTGTTTCCAGCACCGGCATTCATGCCAATGTTTGGAGCGAGGTCGCGCTTGCCATATACTTCACCGCGGCAAATCCATACTTTCACACCAATACGTCCGTATGTTGTGTGAGCTTCAGATACTGCGTAGTCGATATCTGCACGGAAGGTGTGTAGTGGTGTACGACCGTCTTTGTACATTTCTGTACGTGCCATTTCAGCACCGTTCAAACGACCAGAGATTTTAACTTTAATCCCTTCAGCACCCATACGCATTGACCCTGCGATTGCCATTTTGATGGCACGACGGAAAGAAATACGAGCTTCTAATTGACGACAAATTCCATCAGCAACCAAGCGAGCGTCTAATTCTGGACGTTTCACTTCGAAAATGTTGATTTGGATTTCTTTTTTCGTCAACTTCTTTAATTCTTCTTTGAGTTTGTCAACTTCCTGACCACCTTTACCGATGATTACACCCGGACGTGCCGTGTTAATTGTTACGGTAACTAGTTTAAGGGTGCGCTCGATGATGATCTTAGCAATGCTTGCTTTAGCCAAACGAGCGTTGAGGTAGCGACGGATTTGATCGTCTTCAACGATTTTATCTTTGTAATCGTTACCACCGTACCAATTTGATTCCCATCCGTGGATGTAACCAAGTCTATTTCCAATTGGATTCGTTTTTTGTCCCATTTCTTCTAGTTATTTAGTACCATCAACTACGATCGTCACGTGGTTCGATCTTTTTCTAATTCTGTGTGCACGACCTTGTGGTGCTGGTTGAATGCGTTTAAGCATTGTACCACATCCAACTTCGATTCGGCTCACGACAAGTGTTTCTTGGCTGATGTCAGCACCTTCGTTTTTTTGTTCCCAGTTTGCGATTGCAGAACGTAACAATTTACCAAGGCTTGTTGAGGCATCTTTACCGTTGAAGTGAAGGATGTTCAATGCTTTGTTGACTTCAACCCCACGGATCAAATCAGCCACCATTCTCATCTTGCGAGGAGAAATAGGTGAATCATTCAAGCGGGCGATGGCCATTGACTTTTTATTTTCTTTTAGCTCTTCAGCTCTTAAGCGTTTTCTAGCTCCCATGACTGTAATAATTCTTAACGTTTCTTATCTTTTTTATTACCGGCGTGGCCACGGAAGTTACGGGTAGGGGAGAATTCTCCTAGTTTGTGACCTACCATATTTTCCGTAACGAATACAGGGATGAACTTGTTACCGTTGTGAACGGCGAAGGTCAAACCAACAAATTCCGGAGTAATCGTGGATGCTCGTGACCATGTTTTGATAACAGCCTTGCTGCTAGACGCTTGAGCATCGTCAACTCGTTTCATCAACTTATAGTGAACAAACGGTGGTTTCTTTAATGAACGACTCATACCTTAATTATTTCTTTCTTCTTTCTACAATAAACTTATCGGAATACTTGCGCTTAGATCTTGTTTTAAATCCTTTAGCAGGCATACCATTTCTTGAACGTGGGTGACCACCGGCATTACGGCCTTCACCACCACCCATCGGGTGATCAACTGGGTTCATCACAACACCACGTACACGTGGACGACGACCCAACCAACGAGAACGTCCTGCTTTACCTGAGACAACAAGATTGTGCTCAGCGTTAGAGACAGAACCGATTGTAGCAAGACATGTGGTAAGAATCATTCTTGTTTCACCAGATGGCATTTTTACGATTGCGTATTTTCCATCACGTGCATTCAATTGTGCATATGTACCAGCACCACGAGCGATGATTCCACCGTTTCCTGGCTTCAATTCAATATTGTGAATCACAGTACCGAGTGGAATATCAGATAAAAACATCGCGTGACCTACATTAGGGGTAGCGTTTTTACCAGAAAGAATTACATCACCAACTTTTAATCCGTTAGGAGCAATGATGTAGCGTTTCTCACCATCAGCATAAAATAACAATGCGATGTTAGCTGTACGATTTGGATCGTATTCAATAGATTTTACTGTAGCAGGAACATCAAACTTTTCGCGTTTGAAGTCAATGACACGGTATCTTTGTTTGTGACCACCACCAAGGTAACGCATGGTCATACGACCGTCGTTGTTACGTCCACCTGATTTTTTCATCGGGGCCAACAAACTCTTCTCTGGGGTCGCTTTAGTAAGCTCTGCAAAATCAGTAGCTACTTTATGGCGCTGACCCGGAGTTGTTGGTTTAAATTTTTTCAAACTCATGGTTAAACATTAATAATTGTTAAATAAATCAATGGTTTCACCATCTGCTATCGTTACTACAGCCTTCTTCCATTGTTTGCTTTTTTGCTCAACAATGCCTTTATTCGTGTACTTCACAGAGGATACCCCACCACCATAATTTAATGTATGAACATCTGTGACATGTACTCCATACATCTTTTCGATGGCATTTTTAATTTCGATCTTATTGGCCTTACGGTCAACTTCAAAAGTGAAGCGATTAGATAGCTCGCTCAATTTTGTTGCTTTTTCCGTAATAACCGGCTTCTTGATAATTGTTTGCATAACGCTTAGTTAAGAATCGTTTGAATTTTCTCAATAGAGCTTTCAGCCAAAATCACTTTTGAAGCATTTAATACATCATAAGTGTTAAAGGAATCAGCTGTTACGACTTTTACGCGTCCAAGGTTACGTGCAGCGAGGTAAACGCTATCCGTTTTTTCACCAAGGATGAAAAGTACTTTTTGGTTCTCAAGATTTAAAGAAGCAAGCAATGATTTGAAATCTTTTGTTTTTGCTTCCATGTTGAGATCTTGGATGACCATCAAGGAATCATTTTTAGCTTTGAAAGAAAATGCTGATTTTCTAGCCAAACGCTTTAATTTAAGATTTAACTTGAAGTGGTAGTTACGTGGACGTGGTCCGAAAATACGACCACCACCAACACGTGTACCAGATTTTGCACTACCTGCACGAGCTCCACCAGTTCCCTTTTGACGCTTCAGTTTCTTAGTAGATCCTGCGATCTCGTTACGTTCTTTAGCTTTGTGGGTTCCTTGACGCTTGTTAGCAAGGTGTTGTTTGACATCCAAGTAAATGGCGTGGTTGTTTGGTTCAATTCCAAACACCTCTTCTGAAAGGGTTACTGACTTCGCAGTAGCTGTACCTTTTGAATCGTAGATCTTCAGTTTCATTACTTGATAATTGTTACGGTTGAACCATTTGCACCAGGAATCGATCCTTTAATGATCAAGAGATTCTTGTCTGCAATTACCTTTAAAATTTGAAGGTTAGCCATCTTGCGTTGTTTGTTACCCATTTGGCCCGCCATGCGCATTCCTTTGAATACACGAGCAGGGTAGGAACAAGCACCAATTGAACCTGGTGCACGAAGACGGTTGTGCTGACCGTGTGTAGATTGTCCAACACCACCAAAACCGTGGCGACGAACAACCCCTTGGAAACCTTTACCTTTTGTAGTTCCGGTTACGTCAACGAATTCTCCTTCTTCAAAGATGTTAACTTCAATGGCATCACCCAAATTCGCGGCATCAAAGCCTTTGAATTCAACCAATTTGGCTTTAGGAGCCGTGTTTGCTTTTTTGAAATGACCTTTCAATGCATTGGGTGTGTTCTTTTCTTTGCGAACACCGAATCCCAACTGAACTGCATCGTAACCATCCCTGTCTTGTGTCTTCACTTGCGTTACGACACAAGGACCAGCTTCAATAACTGTGCATGGCAAAGATTTGCCCTCAGCACTAAAGATGCTAGTCATCCCGATTTTGCGTCCAATAATTCCTGGCATATACTAGTTGTTAAAAAATTACACTTTGATTTCTACGTCAACTCCACTAGGAAGCTCTAACTTCATGAGGGCATCTACAGTTTTTGATGAACTACTGTAGATATCCATGAGGCGCTTGTAAGCACACAATTCGAATTGCTCACGTGCCTTTTTGTTCACGTGTGGTGAACGTAGGACGGTGTAAATTCTTTTGTGTGTAGGAAGTGGAATAGGACCGCTTACTACTGCTCCTGTAGATTTAACTGTTTTTACGATTTTCTCTGCTGATTTATCGAGCAAATTGTGATCGTATGATTTTAATTTTATTCTGATTTTTTGGCTCATCTGCTTAACTTTTTATGCTTTGACTTAACCTTTTGATTTTGCTACTACGTCATCTGAAATGTTTCTTGGCGCTTCAGCATAGTGTGAAAACTCCATAGAAGAACTTGCACGACCTGAAGTGATGGTACGCAACTGCGTTACATAACCAAACATTTCTGATAATGGAACGTCAGCTTTCAAAACTTTCGCACCATTGCGGTCATCCATTCCTTTCATCATACCACGACGACGGTTGAGGTCACCAACGACGTCACCCATGTTTTCTTCAGGGGTAACTACTTCTAATTTCATGATTGGTTCAAGAAGGATTGGGCTACAGTTTTTCAAAGCAGCACGGTAAGCCATCTTGGCACATAATTCAAATGATAAAGAGTCGGAGTCAACGTTATGGTAAGAACCATCAATCAATTCTACAACCAATTCATCAATTGGGAAGCCAGCCAATACACCATTTTTCATGGAATCTTTGAAGCCTTTTTCAACCGATGGAATAAATTCACGTGGAATGTTACCTCCTTTGATGCTATTAATAAATTCTAGATCGGTTTTCTCTTCGTTGGTTTGAGATGAAATCTTAACGTAGATGTCGGCAAATTTACCACGACCACCTGATTGTTTTTTGTAAACTTCGCGGTGTTCAGTGCTTCCGGTAATTGCCTCACGGTAAGCTACCTGAGGTGCACCTTGATTTACTTCTACTTTGAATTCACGCTTCAAACGATCGATGATGATTTCAAGGTGAAGCTCACCCATACCTGAAATGATCGTTTGTCCGGTTTCTTCGTCTGTATTTACACGGAAAGTTGGATCTTCTTCAGAAAGTTTTGACAAACCAATAGAAAGACGATCTGTATCTGCCTGTGTTTTAGGCTCAATTGCCAAACCAATTACTGGTTCAGGGAAGTCCATAGACTCAAGAATGATAGGAGCGTTTTCAGCACAAAGCGTATCACCAGTTTTGATGTCTTTGAAACCTACAACCGCACCGATATCACCAGCACCTAGTTCAGGAATTTGGTTTTGTTTGTTCGCGTGCATTTGGAAGATACGAGAAATACGCTCTTTACTGTCTGAACGAGTGTTCAATACGTATGAACCTGCTTCAAGTTTTCCAGAGTAGGCACGAACGAAACACAAACGACCTACAAACGGGTCAGTAGCGATTTTAAATGCAAGTGCTGAGAATGGCTCATCGTAAGATGGCTTACGAGTAACTTCTTGATCAGTTTTAGGGTTGGTACCGGTAATTCCGTCAACGTCAAGTGGCGAAGGAAGGATTTCCATAACCATGTCAAGCATCGCTTGTACACCTTTATTCTTAAATGAAGAACCACACATCATTGGAACTACTTTACCAGCGATGGTAGCTTGACGCAATGCGTCGAGGATTTCACGTTCTGTTAAAGAGTTTTCATCTTCAAAGAATTTCTCCATGAGGTTTTCGTCGAATTCAGCAACTGCTTCTAATAATTCAGAACGCAATTGACGCGCTTCGTCGATGATGTCAGCAGGGATTTCAACTTCTTGGAATGTCATACCCATGTCGTGCTCGTTCCAAACGATACCTCTCCAGTTGATCAAGTCAACCACACCTTTGAAGTTATCTTCTTCACCGATGTTGATTTGAAGTGGAAGCGCGTGGCTGCCTAACATTTCTTTTACTTGGCGACAAACCATTAAGAAGTCTGCTCCTTGGCGGTCCATTTTGTTAACGAAACCAATACGTGGTACGTTGTAGTTGTTTGCCAAACGCCAGTTAGTCTCAGATTGTGGTTCAACACCATCAACTGCAGAGAATAAGAATACCAAACCATCAAGAACGCGTAGTGAACGGTTTACTTCAACAGTAAAGTCAACGTGTCCTGGGGTGTCGATAATGTTAACGTGATATTTTTGACCGCGGTAGTTCCAATCTAGGGTAGTAGCAGCAGAGGTAATGGTAATACCACGCTCTTGTTCTTGCTCCATCCAGTCCATTGTAGCTGCTCCGTCGTGAACTTCACCGATTTTGTGGCTTACACCACCATAGTAAAGGATACGTTCAGTTGTCGTGGTCTTGCCAGCATCGATGTGAGCTGCAATACCAATGTTTCTTGTGAATTTTAAATCTCTTGACATTGCTTAGAATCTGAAGTGTGAGAATGCTTTGTTAGCTTCAGCCATGCGAAGCGTATCTTCTTTCTTCTTGAAAGCAGCACCTTCTTCTTTAGAAGCGGCGATGATTTCAGAGGCCAAACGTTGAGCCATTGTTTTTTCGTTACGCTTGCGTGAGTAACCAATTAACCATTTCATAGCTAATGATGCCTTACGCTCTTCGCGAACTGGAGTAGGGATTTGGAAAGTTGCTCCACCTACACGGCGTGAACGAACTTCTACACTTGGAGTCACATTTTCGATGGCTTTCTTCCAAGTTTCAAGACCATTTGCGTCTTCGATTTTCTTTTCTACGATTTCCAATGCTTCGTAGAATATACGGAATGCTAAACTTTTTTTACCGTCTAGCATCAAGTTGTTTACAAATTTTGTAACTACTACCTCGTTAAACTTTGGATCTGGTAGTATCGCAATTTTTTTCGCTTTTCTTCTTCTCATGATGTCTAGCTTTTAATTATTTCTGCTTAGGACGTTTTGTACCATACTTAGAACGACGTTGGCTACGGCCTTGTACTCCGGCTGTATCCTCGGCACCACGAACGATGTGGTAACGTACCCCAGGTAAATCTTTTACCCTTCCTCCTCGCACAAGTACTAATGAGTGTTCTTGAAGATTGTGGCCTATGTATCGTGACTGGGAAAC